>OHTD01000394.1_pt1 | contig 23584 bp, 4 predicted proteins | sample 1578871 | NCBI WGS metagenome assembly OHTD01 (sample SAMEA3879574, study PRJEB24766) | human gut metagenome | biome: human-associated habitat; feature: feces | place: USA | collected 1985/1987 | reverse complement strand
GAAGCAATGCTCTATTTACTTATATTTATATAATAAGTAAAATTAATATAATGAGTTATTATAGGAAAAGTAGGTGTTACGGATGAAGAGACAAGATGCAAATAAAAAGAATATAGAGCCTGAAAACGTTGGCGCTGTACACACACACACACACACACACACCGGTAATTTAAACAAAAGAATATTAATAAGCGTAGGAATACTAGTAGCAATAATGATTCTACTAGGAGTTTTTGCGCTTATTTTTAATATAAATAATAAGAAAAATGAGAGTATAGGAAGTAATGGCGAAGGATATAATGCAGGAGGGACTATAAATGGAGATAAAGGATATATTTCATCTGCACAAATAATTCAAACCAAGACGGGAACAGGTCCTTGGGATGCAAATGATGAACCAGGTAATGATAGTTCAGAGGATAACAATATTGTACGTTCGTTTGATCAAGTAACATGGACTGTTGATTTAACAATGGCGTTAAAAAGTGGAATTGCAGAATCAAATTTAACAGGAGGAATTATAAATGTTGAAGCCTCTATTCCATCAAATTGTGCAAACGTTGTAACTTGGGATTTAGAATCAATGGGATGGCTTGAAGGTTCAGGTAAAGTAAGTAGTGATGGACGAGTATTAACAGGACAATATGTGATGTCTACTACAGATAACACCATACCAGGAAAACAAACATTGGTATTAGTATTAAAAGTAGAAGGAGCACAAAATGAAACAAAAATAAAGCCAGAATTTAAATTTTGGTTAGAAGGAAACGAAGACCGTGAGAAATATGCTATAAATAATATTCAAGAAATTAGTGTAAGTGCAACACCAAGGTATAATGTTGGACTATTGAGAAATGTAGACTTAGCAAAAGAAATAAATTTAAATGAAAATGGCAAATCACAAACTGGTAGATTATATGGATATTCTTTAACATATCAATTATATAATGATGGTGGTGTAGCTAAGGGATTAAAAGGAATAGAATATCCAGCAGGAGATATAAAATTAGATATAAAATTAAAATTAGAAAAGGTAAGTATAGATAATCCAAATAATACAGAAGATATTACAAATTCATCTACCCCTATTTTGTATAACTATAAAATGAATACATATAATCCAAATGCAACAACAGTGAATGGATATATTCCAAATAGAAATATGGCAGTAGCACGCCATGCTGCACATGAGTACCGTATACCAGCTGCTTCAGGAGGAGGAACAAAAGCTTGTTATGATTCTGGAACAATAAGTATGAGTCAAAATGGAGCTGAAATAAGTTCAGTACTAAGTGATTATAAGTTTAATGGAGAATTCCCTACACAATATGCTGGAATAGATCCAGCAAGTACAGCAATTAAATATACTGCAAACATAGGTTGTTTTTCGACAGCGTATTTTCAAATTTTAGTACCATATACCGACGAGAGTAGTGAAGGTGGATATAATTATTACTTAACAGTAGAAGATATTAATATGGAGGCCTATAGTAGTAGTGGAACAAAACTAGAAAATCAAACAATTAAAACAGATGACTCTTCAAGAATACAACATGTAATATTTAGAAGCGGAGGATATTCAACATATCATTGGTTATCAAGCAACTTTAGAGGAGGAACGGGAGCTACAGGGTTATATAGTCATTATAGTCAAGGTGATGCAAAAGCAGAAATTGGGCAAAAATTTGTATATAGATTTGATGTTACTAATAGCAGTAATAATGATATAAAAGATGACATATACGATGCAAATTCATTATTAAAATTTGATGGTAATGTATTTAATGTAACACAAATAAATGGAAAGACATATAATTTTAGTGGAAATTCAACAAATAATTTTTATGATAGTGATATGAAATTTAAAATGCTGTATGCTGCAAAAAAGGATGGAAGCAATTGGATATCTGATTCAGAAATGAAAAATACGACAGAAGATGAGTTAATATTTTTTAAAACTGAAGAGGAATTAAAAAGACAATTGGGAGATTCAGCAATATGTGTAGGTGTTTTGTTTGAATCCATTAGTGGAATTGCAGAAGCTGGAGAAGGATATAGTGTTGAAATTGCACTAGAGGTTACAAATAGTGGACAAATTGGAACAGTATATCAGTTTGTAACTAGTTCTAAGTTATATAAAAAAGATAAAAAATTGGATAGGGAGACCCAAACAAAAGAAAATCCTAATGCACAATTTCCATCCCCAGATATATCAATTAATTGGAATTATATTAAGACAGCTTATGATGCAAATGGAAATATAGTTGCAGGAACACATAATGGTACTTATCAATATGGTCAATCACTTTTAATAGTAGGTGGAAAATTATCTGTAATACATAGTGTGGAAGATAAGACAACAGCTGGAAGCGAAAAAGTAAATTACGATATAGGAAGAAATGAAAATACAGTAACATTTGGACTAAAAGCACAATTACAAACTACAGTTACAACAGGAACTCCAATGAGCAATGTTACAGTTACATTAGAAGAAACACTTCCAGTAGGATTAGAATATATTCCGGGAAGTAGTAGTTATAATGAGCCAACTATAGAAAATTTATCAAACGGTGGACAGAAACTAACATGGATTATTTATGGATGTACTGTTGGACAGGATATAGAAAAAATTACATATCAAGCTAAAATAGATGAAGAAAGTGCAAATGGTACACAGTATACAGCTTCGGTATTGGCAACTGCAGACAAAATAGGAACATCTTTACCTAGTACTAGAACAGACTCAAGTACAATACAGATAACAAACCTAGCAAGTCATAGGTTATATAAAGAAGTAGAGAATGCAATTATAGAAAAGAATGGAAAAATAAAATATACATTAGTGTATGAAAATAAAACTGATGATCCAGTTCCAGAGTTCCAATTATTAGATATACTTCCATACAATGGAGATAATAGAGGTACAGACTTTAATGGAATATATACATTAGAAAGTATAAATATACAACAGAAAGTAAATGGTACAGTACAATCAACAAATAATTTAAAATTGTATACTACGAATTCAATGACTGTAAGAAATATGACAGCAAAAGATGACGGAATAGGAACAGATAATATCTGGGCAGAAAAAACAATAGGAAATACATTAAATGAAAGTGTAACAGGAATAGCAGTAAAAGGACAAATTGCTGGAAAAACGAGATTAGAAATAGAGATAACTTTGCAAACACAGAATAATGAAGCAAAAGATATATATGCAAATACATCAATGGCACAAGTATATGCAGATTCAGAACAAATGCAAACAGGAAAAGTAGAAACAAGAGTAGTTTATAGAGAAATAACAGGAAAAGTATGGGACGATAGTAATAGGAATGGTGTGATAGATTCTAGCGAGAAATACTTAGAAGGAACAACAGTAAGATTATTAAACAGCACAAATAATACAGAAATAACAAGAACAACGACAAATGTACAGGGTGAATATGAATTTATAGATTTAGCAAAAGGAACATACAAAGTAGAAGTAGAGGTAGATAGTCTACACGAATTAACAGATAAGGAAGTAGGAACAAATAGAGAGATAAATAGTAAATTTAACCAAGCAAGTAAACAAACAGATGAGATAACAAAATTAAACACAATAAGCTCGCCAGAAATAATAGAAGACAATGTAAATGCAGGAATAAGAACAGTCCAGTTTAATATAAATACAAAAGTAGAAGGTGTTGGAGGAAACATAAGTGGAGAAGGAGAAGATGTTTACGAGAGTGTAGATAAAGGACAAGACAGTAAAAAAGATATAATAGTAACTCCAAATGCAGGATATAGAGTAGATACAATAACAGTAAATGGAGAGAAAATAACATTTACAGAAGAGGCAAACCATACAGTAATACTAAATAAATTCATAAATATGCAAGAAGACAAAGAAGTAATAGTAACATTTAAAGATGTAAGGACCAGTGTATTAGTACACCATTACAAAGAAGGAACAAGCGAAAAGTTAAGCGAGGATGTAACAATAAATGGAGAAATAGGGGATAAATATACAACAGAAGTTGCAAATGATATACCACAAAACTACGAAGTAGTAAGTACACCAAGTAATGCAAGTGGAAATATGGTTGCAAGCCAAACAGTAGTAACATATTACTATAGATTAAAAACACCAACAGTAAATGAGCAAAGTATAAATAAAAACGGAACAGAGAAGATAGAAAACTTAACAGATGAAATAACTTACGATATTGTATATAAAGCAACACTAGAAGATTACATAGGAGAAGCAGAAGTAACAATAGTAGATAAGTTACCATATCAAATAGTTGTAGATAGTTCAGACTTAGCAGGAGGAAAATATGATGCAACGGGAAAAACAATAACTTGGACAGAAACAATAAAAGATATAAATAGTTATGAAAATAAAAACAATGAAATAACAATAAATAAAACAATAAAAGTAGTATATACAGGAATAAATCAAGGAACAACAAATATAAAGAATGTTGTAACAGGAAAAATTAAAACAAAAACACCAGAGAAAGAATTTGATGAAGTAACAGCAAATGAAACAACTACAACGGAATTTACAGTAAATATACCTGTAAGTAAAGTATGGGAAGATGATAGTAATAAGCTTGGACAACGTCCAACAAAGGTAACATTTAAATTAGTTGGAAGTGATGGAAGAGAATATACAAAAGAATTAGAAAAACCAGGAACAGCAGGAAGTAGTACAACACAAGACCAATCAAATCCAAATAGATGGAATGATATATTTACGAACTTACCAAAGTATGATAGCAATAACCAAGAAATAAAATATACATTAACAGAAATAAATGGGAACTTAACATATTATGATGCAACTGTAGACAGTACAGGAAGAATTGTAACAAACACAAATAAATACGGAAAGGTAACCGTACATTACTATATAATGAATACGGACGGAACAACCACAACTACAAGAGTACCAAGTACGAGTGGTGCAGAAGTTCAGGATGTAATAATAGAAGGAAAAGAAGGAGAAGAGTATCATACAACATGGGCAAATAATGTAAATGAAAAATACGAGTTAGTAACATCAAAATTACCAACAAATGCTACAGGAACAATAGAAAAATATAATGAAGAAAAACCACAAGAAGTAATCTATTATTACAGATTAAAACCAGCAAAAGTATTAATAAATTACTTAGAGAAGGATTCAAATCAGGTATTATCAAGTCAAGAACAAATAGATGGACATGTAGATGACAAATACAACACAAATACAGACCATCGCAAAGAGACAATACAAAAAGATGGAAGAACATATACTTTAGTAGAAGACAGTGGAAATACAGAAGGAACAATGACAGTAGCAGATACAACAGTAACATACTATTATCTACAAAATACAAAAGCAACAGTAAGATATGTGGAAAGAGATCCAGAAACACATGAAATAGTAAAAGATTTGGAAGAGCCATATACACAGGAAGGGCTAGTAGGAGATAAATTTGTAACAAATGAAAAAGCATTTATAGGATATAAATTAGTAGAAAGCCCAACAAATAAAACAATTACTATGACAAAAGAAGAGCAAACACTAATCTATTACTATGAGCCAGTATATACAGGTTTAATAGAAAATCATATAGATGATAGAACTGGAAAAGTGCTATATACAGAAGAACATCAAATACAAGTGGGAACAGAATACAACATACCAAGCAAAGAATTTGCAGGATATGACTTAGTAGAAACAAAACTTCCAACAAACGCAAGTGGAATAATGGGAGAAGAGCTGGTAACTGTAAACTACTATTACATCAAAAAAGCAGTGTTAGAAGTAAACTATATAGATATATATACAAATAAACCATTAACAGACCAAATAGTGGATAATACAAAACATGAAGGAGATGTATACACAACAGAACAAAAAACATTTGAAAATTATGATTTAGTAGAAGTACCTTCTAACGCAACAGGCACAATGAAAGTAGAAACAGACGAAGAAGGAAACATAACAAATAATAGGACTGTTGTAACATATTACTATACACAAAGGGCAATTGTAGAAGAACATCATATAGATATCTTAACAGGAAAAGATATAGAAGAGCCTACAATACATAATGGACATGTAGGGGATAAATATGATATACCTTCAAAAGAATTCTTAAGCTATAAGCTAATAGAGGAAGATGAAGAAGGTAACAGTATGTTACCAGCAAACAGCATAGGAACAATGACTGCAGAAAAGATAGTAGTAAACTATTACTATAATCAACCAGCAAAAGTAATAGTACACTATGTAGAAAAGGCTACGGGAAAAGAACTAGAAGAACTAAACGAAGAAACCGGAGAACCACAAAATAGCCAAGTTACAATAGAAGGATTTAACCAAGATGAATACACTACAGAGGCAAAAGAATTTAAGTATTACACATTAATAGAAACACCAGAAAATAAAGAAGGACAAATGAAGGTAGAAATAGTAGAAGACGAAGAAGGAAACAAAACAGTAAATAATACAATAGATGTATACTATTACTACCAAGCTAAACCATTTAACATAGGAGTAGAAAAAGAAATAACAGGAATAGTAGTAAATGGAGAAAGTAGAACACCAACAAATGGAAAATTAGAAAGAATAGAAATATATAGAAAAGACGTAGAAAAAACAAATATACAAATAGTATATAGAATAAGAGTAATAAATAATGGAGAAGTAGAAGGAGCAGTAACAATAGAAGATAAACTACCAGAAGGAATGACTTTAGCTAATAATGACAGAACATGGGAAGAACAAGATGGAGTATTAAGAAAAATAATACCAGAAATAAATCCAGGAGAAACAAAAGAATATACAGTAGTACTAGACTGGAATACAGCAGAAAACAACATGGGAGAAAAAGATAACATAATAAGTATAGTAGATACACAAAATGTACCCGGATTTATAGATAACAATGATAAGGATAATACATCAAATGCAAATGTAATAATAAGCGTAGAGACTGGAGAATTACCAATAGGATTAATACTTGCATTAGTAGCATTACTAGGATTAGAGACAGTAACATTAAGATATGCAGTTGTATTAACTAAAAGACAAAAGAAAAATAAATAAAATGATATTATAAACAGGTGGAAAACTATAAATAAAGAAAATGGTTTTCCATCTGTTTTTTTATAGTGTTATAACTAATATTTACGGAAATTAGCAAAATAGCATAAATTAGCATGAAAAGATTAACTAGAATACAAAAAAGATAAGAAAATGTCAAAAGAATGTTAAAAATCTATACGGAAAGCTTGCGTAAATGCATAGAAGAGCCAAAAATAAGATAGCAAAAAGCACTATTTAATAAGCTAAAAAAACTTGATAAAATCAAAGTAATATCAAGTTTTGGGGGGGACACAAAATGTTTAAGAAACAAGAAGGAGCAAAAATAAAACTAATATTAGCAGGAGGAGTGCTAGCAATAATTTTAGTAATAGTAGTGGCAGTAATTATGGCTAGTATAGAAAAAGCTAATTTAGTAAAAGCAAATCCGGAATTAGGAAGAGCAATGAACTATGAGGAATTTACAGATAAAGATGAAGAAGTGGAAGGTACTGAAAATGTAAAATTTAGTGCTTTCTTTTTGCGTGACATAAATCAAGATGGATATGCAGAAAAACTAAAAGGAACATGTAAAGAAATAGGAAAAGAAGATACCTTGTATATGGAGATAAATGTCGAAACAGCGGGAATGTTAAAGAATGCGAAAATAGAGATACAAGGAAACAATTTCTATTTACAAACAGCCCTACCAAAAGATAATGAATTAAAAGATAATTACATAGGAAACAATATAAAAACAATAGAGTTTAATGACTTAACAAATGGTACACAAAAGCTATTAACAGGAATAGTAAGAAGTGGAGATTATTCATATACATCAAGCAAAGCAGCAGCAATAGGGAATAATATAAATAATTTATCAAGACAAGACAATAAAGTAATACTAACAGGAACATATGTAAACGAAGAAAACCAAGAGATAGAGATAAGAAAAGAAGTAAATTTAGAAACAGACTGGTATGGAGAAACAAGAGCAAGTATAAGTACAACTAGCCAAAACAAAAATATAGAAAATGTAATAGATGAAGAAAAAGGAGTAGTAAACCTAGACTTTACAGTATATACAAGTGAAACAGCAAATGAATTAATAGTAAGCAAAAATTATGTAGAAGGAGAAATACCAGAATTAAATGGATATGCACCAACAAGTGTAGAATATACAGGAAGTAATGCTGTATTTAATTATGATAAAGAAAAAAGAATATTTACATTAGAAAGAACAGCTGAGGTTGATGAACAAGGAAATGTAACAACAAATTTATCTAGAAGTAATAGTTATGGAATAAAAGTAGTTTATCCGATAGAAGCATATCAAACACTAGGAACAGAGACAATACAACTAAAAATACCAGTAAAAACATATTATGAAGGATACAATAATCCAAATGAAGAATTTACAAATCCATATAAGTCAAATACAGCTAGTTCTACAATAGTAGTAAACTATGAAAAAGCAAAAGGAACTGTATCAAGATTTGATGTAACAGTAGGTAAAAGAGTATATGATCCAACTACAAGATATATTATTTCAAAAGAAAAACCATTAAATATATATAACGGAATATCAGATACAGAAAAAGATGATATATATACAGTATTATGGCAAGCATATGTAGGAACAGGAGAAAACTTACCAGGGCTAGTGATGAAAGAAACTGTAACAGGAAATGCACAAGTAACAGACCAATTTATAAAGACAAATGCAGAAGAAGAAAGTACAGATGATGTAGTATCAAATGTAGGAGTATATTTTACAGGAGCAGATAATATTTTAGGTGAAGATGGATGGATAAAAGTATATAACGAAGAAACAGGAGATCTACTTGTAACATTTACAAAAGACGATTGGAATAAATATTCTAGCAGTAATCCATATAAATATGAATTACCAGTAAAACACGTAAGAATAGAAACAAGTGGAATAGTAAATGACGAAAGTTATTTATACGTATATAACATAAAAGAAATAGATGATAATAAAATAACAGAAAAATACGAAAGAGCACAATTTGATGAATTACAATATATAAAATCAACATTAGTAGGATATGTAGGAGAAACATATGTAAATACAGATACACATCAAGCAAATTACGAAGCCCCAATATCAGTGGCAAATATACGTATAAGCAAAAATACAATATCAACACAAGCAACAGAGAAAAACGAAATAATAACAATAGAATCAGAAGGAAATACAAACTATAATGCAGTAAAATGGAAAAATGGAATATTCTTAGTAAAATTACCAGAAGAAATAATAGATGCACAAATAAACAATGTAGAAATAAATAATTCAAGTGTAAATATAGAAAGCTATGAATTAATAGAACAAGATAATTGTAGATACATAAAAATAGTAACAAAAAATGATAGTCCTGCAACATATGAAATAACAATAGAGGTAGATTTATCACCAGACCCAAGAAAAGCAACAAGTACAAGGAACATAGAGTTATATGCTTCTAATGAAAATGGAGAAAATTATTATTATAAAGCACAAGATATATATGATGTAAATAATAACTTAAATACAGAAGAGCAAGTAAACTATAGAACAACAAGTATAAGTATGGTATCACCAAATAGTATATTAACAAACCAAGTTGCAAGTGATTATGATGATAAAGGTAGTGAGGTAATATCACCACAAATAGCAGATATAAAACCAATATATGCTGTAGTAGACCAAGAACAAGAAGTACAAACAGTAAAAATAGGAGTACAATTAAAGAATAATTATGCAAGTACAACAAGTGAGATACAAATATTAGGAAAGATACCATTCGAAGGAAATACATATGTGATAAATGGTGCAGATTTAGGTTCAACATTTACAAGCAAGATGACAAATGCAGGAATAGAATTACCAGAAGAATTAAAAGAGATTGCAACAGTATATTATTCAGAAAATGAAAATCCTTCAAGGGACTTAAATGATTCAGCAAATAGTTGGAAGACAGCAGAAGAAGTAACAAATTGGGATAATGTAAAAACATATTTAATAGATTTAGGTAATTATGTAATGCCTACAGGAAAAGAGTTTGTATTTAACTATGTTGTAGAAATTCCAAATGGATTAGCATTTAATGAAGTTGCATATAGTCATCATGCAATATATTTCTGCTTAGATACAGATGAAGGAAAATATAGAACAGAAACAGAGCCTAATAAATTAGGATTAAGAATAGCAGAAAAATATAATTTAGAACTTACAAAATATCAAAAAGGAAAAGATAAATTAGTCCTAGGAGCAACGTATAGAATAACAGATGAAGAAACAGGAGAAAGCAAAACTGGAGTAACAAATGCAGAAGGAAAACTATCAATATCAAACTTATATGCAGAAAAAGCATATATAATACAAGAAATAAAAACACCAGATGATTATGAATTAAATTCAAATATTATCAGGTTTATTGGTCATGTAGATGAAGAAGGAAACTTAAGTATAGAAAGAACAGAAGGATTCATAAAAGGAGAAATGACAGTAACCAAAGTAGATGGTGAAGAATACAAAGTAAATGTAGAAGTAGAAGATGAAGTAAAAGCTAGTATAAAAATAATCAAAAAAGAAGAAGGAACAGATACATTATTAAGAGGAGTACGTTTTAAATTAACAGGATATGGCTTAAATGAAAACGGAAGAAGTGTTACAACAAATTCAAATGGAGAAGCAACACTAAGAGGTTTATCTGTAGACCAAGAATATACATTGGAGGAAGTAAAGGCAGAGGGATATTATTTAGCAAGTCCAATAAAATTTAAGATTGTAAATAATGATGGAAACTATAGCATAGAAGTTCTAGAAGGAGATGATTTAGAACAGAATACTATAGAAGATAATGGAATACCAACAATAAATATAACATTAGATAATGAGAAGATTCCTACATATGATTTAGAAGTAATAAAAATTAAGAGAACAACACCTGTAGAAGAAGGAGAAAATGGCGAGGGAACAGAAGAAACAACATATCTAGAAGGAGCAAAATTCAGATTATATAAAGGAACAGAAGAACTAGGAGAATATATAACAGATAGTACAGGAAAATTAACAATAACAGGGTTATATCAATATGAAGCAGATAAAAGTATAGACCAAACATATACATTAAAAGAAGTATTAGCACCAGTAGGATATGCAAAAGTAAAAGATATAAAATTTAAAGCTCAAAGTGAAGAAGGAACATTAACATTAAAAGAAATAAATGAAGATGGAGAAGAGAGCGATTCATCAAGATTTACAGTAGAAGGAAATACAATAAAATTAACAGTAGAAGATAGTCCATCATTTAAATTAATAAAGAAAGATGGAGAGACAGGAGAAGTATTACCAAATACAAAATTTGCAATATATAATGTAGACGAAGGAGAAGTAGAAGCAAGAAATAGTAAAGGCGAAATAATTGGAACAAGAGAGACAATAAATGGAAGAGAATATTATACAGTAACAACAGATGCAAGAGGAGAACTAACACTAGATTTACCAGAAGGATTATATAAGGCTGTTGAAGTACAAGCAAGTGATGAAAAGTATGATATTTCAGATGCAACTTATTATTTTGGAATTGGTGGAAGTAGAGAAGCAGAAACTAGAATGGTATTATCTGAAAAAATGAGATTACCAATAAGTATTAATAAACTTATAGAGACAAATGACGGAGGATATATAGCAGCAGGAAGTTTTCAGGGAGAAAGTATTACAATTGGAGAAAATACAATAGAAAATACAAGCACATCAATATGGAATACGGATGGTATTTTAATTAAATATAGTGACAATAATGAAGTAGATTGGTTTGCAACAATAGATGGAAATAAAAATGAGATAATCAATTCAATTATAGAAACTAGTGATGGAAGTTATATAGTAGTAGGTAGCTTCTCAAGTGCTAATGTTACAGTAAAAGATTATACATTAACAAACAATGGTTATGAAGAGGGAATGATAATTAAATATAGTAACAATGGAAATGTAGAATGGGCATCAGCAATAGGCGAAGCAGGATACAATGAGCTTAATGCAATAGTAGAGACAAGTGATGGTGGCTATGCAATAGCAGGAAGGACGTCAAATAGCCTTACAATAGATGGAAAGAATTTAATTTGTAATGGTAGCTCAGATGGAATAATAATAAAGTATAATAGTAATTTAAAGGTAGAATGGTTGAAAAATGCAGGAGGAGATAAGTCGGATACTTTTACACAAATAGTAGAAACAGAAGACCAGGGATTTGTTGTAAATGGTTCTTTTTATAGTGATAAGGTTCAAGTTGGTAACTTTTTATTGACAAATAATGGCGAAGATGATGCTATGGTAGTTAAATATAGCAACAACGGAAATGTGGAATGGGCCACATCAATAGGTGGAGATACTTATGATGAGATTAATGGACTTATAAAAACAAGTGATGGTGGTGTTATTATAGGTGGATGGTTCCATGGCACTATACAAGTAGGAGATTATGAGTTTGTAAATAGTAGTAATCCATCAAATTATTGTGATGGAATAGTAATAAAATATGATTTAAAAGGAAATGTGAAATGGGCGACAACTCTACAAGGAAATGGAAGTGAGAGTATTGAATTTATTGCTAATACAAAAGATGGTGGATATTTATTAGCTGGTTATTTTGAGGGAGATAAAATAACAATAGGAGATTATATATTAATAAAAAATGGAACAAAGCAATTTAGTGCTTTTTTAATTAAATATAGTGCTAGTAATGAAGTGGAATGGGCGACTGCAGCTGGTGGCAATGATATAGATGAATATACAACAGGAGTGGAAATGAGTGATGGAAATATTTTAATGTCAGGAAAGGGACAAATATCCAAATATATAAAAAAAGAATTAATTAGTACAGGAGTTGACTGGATAGAAGGTGTAGGCGGAAACAAGTATGATTATATTTCTGATATTACAGAAACAACAGATGGAGGATATGTTGCAGTAGGAAATTTTGAAAGTGATAGTATTATATTAGGTAAATATAATCTTGAAAATAATAATTATACTTCAGAATCTAAAGGTATGATTATTAAGTATGACGCAAAAGGAGACGTACAATTTACAGATGTAATAGGAGATGATATCGGTGATTATACTTTCATTGAAACTGTTGCAAAAACGAATGATGGAGGATATATAGTAGGAGGGTCTTTTGATAGCGAAGAGATTAAAGTAGGCTCTTATGTACTGAAGAATAAAGGAAATCTAGACGGACTAATAATTAAATATAATAAAGATAATGAAATTGAATGGGCAACTTCAATAGGCGGAAATAGAAAGGAATATATTAAGTCAATAAAAAATACGCAAGATGGAGGTTATATAATAGGAGGATATTCTGGAAGTAGTAGACTTACACTACAAAATTATACATTAACATGTAATGGAAGTTCAGGAATGTTAGAAAACCCAGATGGAGTGATAATAAAATATAATTCAGAAGGAAATGTAGAATGGGCTAGAAGCATAGGTGGAAATGGAAATGATTATATCTATTCGATTGAAGAATTAAACGATGGAAGTTATATTGTAGGGGGAGAATATAATAGTGACAGTATCAATATAGGCAAATATACATTAGAAAGTAATAACCAAAGTAACGGAATGCTAATTAAGTATAGTGCTAAAGGAGAAGTAGAACTAGCAACATCATATGTTGGTATGGGAAATAGTGAAATTAGTGCGGTAGCAAAAACTAATGATGGTGGTTATATCATAGGAGGAAATTTTTATAGTAATATAAAAATAGAAAATTATGAATTAAATGAGTATAAATATGCCGGAATGATAATTAAATATGATAATAATAATTTAGTAGAATGGGCAAAATCGTTTGGAGGAAACAGTGAAAATGACTATGTAAATTCTCTACTAGAGACGAAAGACGGAAACTTCATAATAGGAGGAAAAGGAAGCCAAAGTGTTCAATTAGGAGATTATGAATTTAATAACAAAAACGAGCCTTTGGGCAGAGTGATTGAATTTAGTAATAAAGGAGAGATTACATGGGCGATAGCAGTTGGTAACAGTATTAGCTCAATAATACAAACGTATGATGGGAAATATGTTGTTGGAGGTTATTTTAGAGATGATAGCATTTCTATGGGAAAATATACTGTAGAAAACAATGGTGCTGAAGATGGAATGATAGCAAAAATATATCCAAGTGCAGGAGTTCCAGAAGTCCAAGAATTAACTGTAGAAAATAACAGAAAAAAATTCGAAATAACGACAGATGTAAAAGAAATAGACGGAGTAAAAGGTGGAAATATTTCCGGAGAAGACTTTAAGCCATATGAAACAGTAAAATATGGTGATTCGAATACAGAAGAAATAATAATGACACCGGACGAAAATTACGAAATTATAGGAATAACAGTTAATGGACAAGAATGGCAATTTGAAGAAAATACAGATGGAACATATACAATGCCACAATTTACTAATATAACAGAAGACAAACATATAGAAGTTACATATGCAATAAAAGATAATAGATTAACAATAAACAAAGTAGATAGTAAGACACAAGAGGCATTGCAAGGAGCAACATTTAAACTAGACCAAATAGAAGAAAGAACAGAACCAGAGAATATAATAGGAGAAATAGTTGCAAATGGTACAGAAGATACAGAAGTGAACATAGAAGAAGGAGAAATCACTGGAGTAATTGGAGACTTGACAAATAATGGAACATATTATTTTGTACAAAATGATGATGGAACATTAACACCAACAAACAGTAAAACATATCAAACAGCAAATGGAGGAAGTAGTGGTAAACAAAATACAACAGCTAACTCATATATACCAATCGATTTATCTGGATTAGAGGGAAAATATGTTGTGGTAGTAAATGCACAAGTATATAGTGAAAGTGCGGATCGAGGCTATGCAACAATAACAACTAGTACAGTAGCACCAACATATAGCAATACAGAGGGAAGATTTATGTATATATCAGGAACTTCAAGTTCTGTAACAACAGCCAAAGACTATACATCAAATGCACTAACTGGTGGAAATACATATTACCTACATTTAGGATATAGAAAAGATAGTAGTGTAGATACAGGAGCTGACCAAGTAATTATAAATAGTATAAAAGTATATAAAGCTAATGTCACAACATATAATTTTATACAAAATGAAAATGGAGGATACGAATCAAACAATCAAGGAATAGATAATACCACAGCTAATTCATATATACCAATAGATTTAACAGAATATACAGGTAAATATAATTTGATAGTAAATGCACAAGTATCAAGCCAGAGTAGTGATTATGGATATGCAACAGTAACAAATAGTACAGATGCACCAGCATATAACAGTAGTACAGGAAGATTATTTAGAATATCAGGAGAAAGGAAAAGTCAAGATTACGCTACAGTCCTACAAGGTGGTCAAATGTATTACTTGCACCTAGGATATTATAAGAATGCATCAACAAGTAGTGGAGATGATAAATTTACAATAAATAGTGTAGAAATAACATTAAACGATTCAGAACTATATCATACAGAAGTAACAACAAATAGCGAAGGACAAGGAATAGTACAATTACCATTTGGAAAATATCAAATAACAGAAATAGCAGCACCAGAAGGATATCAATTATTAGAAACACCAATAGAAATAGAATTTAGAGCAGATGGAAATCATGAATTAACTATTTCAAATATGCAATCAGCCAAAGTACTTGTACATCACTATCTAAAAACAGCAGAAGGAGAATATACAACAACAAAAGTAGCAGAAGATGAGTTATTAGAAGGAAAAATAGATGAAACATATACGACATCACCACATTTAGACCTAGAAAAATACCAATTAGAAGAGGATGCAGAAGGAAATTATGTAATACCAGTAAATGCAACAGGAACATACAAATCAGGAATACAAGAAGTAACATATTATTATGAGGAAAAAGATATACCTTTAATAGTACATCATTATATAGAAGGAACAGAAATTCCTGTATTACTTGAAAATGGAGAACAAGCAAAAGAGGAAAAATACGAAGGAAAAGAAAATGAAGAATATACAACAAATGCAATAAGCCAAGAAAATCTAAATGAAAAATATGAATTAGTAGGAGTCCCTTCAAATGCAACAGGAGTATATACGCCAACAGAAACAGTAGTAACATATTACTATAGAGTAAAGGATTCAGCAGGAGTAATAGTACATCATATAGATACAGAAACAAAAGAAAAAATTGCACCAGATGTAATTATTCCAGCAGAAGGAACAGGGAAGTATGGAGATAATTATACTACCGAAGTAAGTGAAGAAATACCAGCAAATTATGAATATGTAACAAAAACAGACAACTGGGAAGGAACAATGGAAGATAAGCTAACCGAAGTAACATATGAATATAAAAAGGTAGAGCCAAATATAATAGATGAGCAAATAGAAAAGACAGCAACACAAACAATAGAACATCCTTCAGCAGAAATAGAATACAAAATAAAATATACTACACAGGTAGAAAATTATATTGGAAAATCACAAATAACAATAGTAGATGAATTGCCATATCCAATAGATACTACAAAGTCAGAGTTAGCAGGAGGAACATATAACGAAGCTAATAATACAATAACATGGGTAGAAGTAGTAGAAGGAATAGACACTTATACACAAGTAGAAAGTGGAAAAATAGAAGTAAACAAAACAATAAAAGTAGTATATAAAAATGTGGATGATAGAAATACAGAAATAGAAAACAGAGTAAATGGACGATTAAAATTACTAACACCAGAAAAGACAAGTGAAGGAGTAACAACAACAGCAGAAACAGTAATAAAATCTGTAGTAAATATCCCAGTAAGTAAAGTATGGGAAGATGACTCAGACAAATTAGGAAAACGTCCAACAAGAGTGGTATTTAAGTTAACTGGAAGCGATGGAAGCGAATATACTTTAGAATTAGCAAAACCAGGAACACAAGGAAGTACAACAACACAAGATAGTACAAATCCAAATAAATGGAATGATATATTCGAAAACTTACCAAAATATGATAGTAACAACCAAGAAATAGTATATACATTAACAGAAGAAGAAAAGACAGAAGGAGATTTAAAATACTATGATAGCGTAGTTACAGATAAAACAATAACAAACACAAATAAATATGGAAAAGTAACAGTACATCATTACATAATGAATACAGATGGAACAACAACTACAACAAGAGTACCAGATGCTCAAGGACAAGACGTTCAAGATACAGTAATAGAAGGAAAAGAAGGAAATCCATATACTACAGAAGAAACAAAGAACATAAATGAAAAATATGAACTTGTAGCAGAAAAACTACCAGCAAATGCTACAGGAATAATAGAAAAATATAACGAGGAAAAACCACAAGAAGTAATATATTATTACAGATTAAAACCAGCAAAAGTATTAATAAATTACTTAGAGAAAGATTCAAACGAAGTTTTATCAACTCAAGAGAGAATAACAGGATATGTAGATAATAGTTACAATACAAATATAGACCATAGAAAAGAAACAATCCAGAAAGATGGTAAAACATATACTTTAGTAAAAGACAGTGGAAATACAGATGGAATAATGACAGTAGCAGATACAACAGTAACATATTATTATTTACAAAATACAAAAGCGACAGTAAGATATGTGGAAAGAGATCCAGAAACAGGAGATATAGTAAAAGACTTAGAAGAGCCAACAGTAAAAGAAGGCTTAGTGGGAGATAAATTTGTAACAAATGAAAAGGCATTCATAGGATATAAATTAGTTGAAGAACCTGAACATAAAACAATTAATATGACAAAGGAAGAACAAACGTTAATTTACTACTATGAACCAGTATATACAGGATTAATAGAAAACCACATAGATGATAAAACAGGAAAAATATTAGAAACAGAAACTCACGAAATACAAGTAGGAGAAGACTACAACATACCAAGCAAAGAATTTGAAGGATATGATTTAGTAGAAGAAAAACTTCCAGCAAATGCAGAAGGAACAATGGGAGAAGAAGTTGTAACAGTAAATTACTATTACATTAAAAAAGCAGTGTTAGAAGTAAACTACATAGACATATATACAAATAAACCTTTAATAGGACAAATAGTGGATAATACAAAACATGAAGGTGATTTATACACAACAGAACAAAAAACATTTGAAAATTATGACTTAGTAGAAGTACCTTCTAACGCAAGTGGAACGATAGAAGTAGAAACTGATGAAGAAGGAAATATAACAAATAATAGAACAGTGGTAACATATTACTATACACAAAGGGCAATTATAGAAGAACATCATATAGATATCTTAACAGGAAAAGATATAGAAGAGCCTACAATACATAATGGACATGTAGGGGATAAATATGATATACCTTCAAAAGAATTCTTAAGCTATAAGCTAATAGAGGAAGATGAAGAAGGTAACAGTATGTTACCAACAAACAGCCAAGGAATAATGACAGCAGAGAAGATAGTAGTAAATTATTACTACAATCAACCAGCAAAAGTAATAGTACATTATGTAGAAAAAACAACAGGAAAAGAACTAGAAGAAACAAATCCAGAAACAGGAGAACTACAACAAGCCTTAGTAGTAATAGAAGGATTTAACCAAGATGAATATGAAACAACAGCAAAAGAATTCGAGTATTATACATTAATTGAAAGTCCAACAGAGCCAAATGGAACTATGAAAGTAGAGATAACAAAAGACGAAGAAGGAAACGATATAGTAAATAATACGATAGAATTATATTATTATTACGAAGCTAAGCCATTTAATATAGGAGTAGAGAAAGAAATAACAGGAATAATCGTAAATGGTGAAAGAAGAACTCCTACAAATGGAAAATTAGAAAAAGTAGAAATCTACAGAAAAGCTGCAGAAGATACAAGTGTACAAATAGAATACAAGATAAAAGTAAGTAACACAGGAGAAGTAAGTGGAAACGCAACAATAGAAGAAAACATTCCAGAAGGAATGAGTTTAGCAAATAATGACGGAACATGGGAAGAACAAGAAGGAAAATTAATAAAGGTAATACCAGAGATAGGAGCAGGAGAGACAAAAGAATATACAGTATTATTAAACTGGGAACAAACTGGAGAGAATATGGGAGAAAAGGCTAATGAAGTAAAATTAGTAGAAACAGGAAATGTACCAGGATTTGTAGATAACAATGATAAAGATAATACATCAAATGCCAATGTAATAATCTCTGTAGAAACTGGAGAATTACCAATAGGATTAATACTTGCATTAGTGGCATTAGTAGGATTAGAGACAATAACATTAAGATATGCAGTAGTATTAACTAAGAGACAAAAGAAAAATAAATAAAGAATAACAGCACCTATAAGTTAAAATACACAAAAGGTGCTGTTTTACTTTTATAGAAAACTCGAATATAAAGAACGTCCTCAAATCTTGAGGACGTTTCTAAATTCCAGCTTTTCTTTATAACCATTCACCATATTTCTTAATATATCTATGTTTTGCAAATTGAGCAATTATACAATAAACAACTGGTGTTAGGAATATTAATGCCATATATTTTAATGGAATTGCAACTAATCCAATTGCAGCTCCTAAAGGAGTAAATGGAACTAAAATTGCAAGTAATGATACTATTATGGATGACATATATACTGGTTTAGCTGCATTGCTTTGTATAAATGGAACTTTTGCAGTTCTAATAACATGCAATCCAAATAAGTTAGATATAATTCCATAAGAGAACCATATTGTTTGGAATAATGCAGAATCGTTAGGTCCTAATTTAAATACGAACCATAGCATTGCAAATACAATTAAATCAAAACATGAGCTTAAAGGTCCCATTGCAATCATAAATTTCTTAATTGCTTGCATACTCCACTTTCTAGGTCTTTTTAAAGCTTCTGGGTCAACATTATCAAAAGGTAGTGTTAATTGGCCAATATCATATAAAAGACTTTGTACTAGTAATTGGATTGGAGTTATTGGGAAGAATGGTAATAAAATACTTGCAATTAATACAGATATAACTTCACCAAAGTTAAAACTTACAGCAAGTTTTATATATTTAAGTAGATTAGCAAAAGTTTTTCTTCCTTCTGTAACGCCATCTAATAAAACATTTAAATCTTTTTCTAGTAATATGATATCTGCTGTTTCTTTAGCAATATCAACAGCTGTATCAACAGAAACACCTACATCCGAATTAGTAAGTGAAGGTGTATCGTTAATACCATCACCCATATATCCAACTACATTTCCACTTGATTTTAGCAAACGTATAATTCTTGCTTTTTGTATAGGTGATAATTTTGCAAAAACATTGTGTTTTCTTTTTAATAGTCTAATTACACCACTATCAGGTAATTTATCTATTTCACTTCCAAGAATAATTTTATGTGTTTTTATTCCTACCTTTTTACAAATACAATTTGTGACTTCCGCATTATCTCCTGTAAGAACAATAACTCTAATTCCAGCTTCATTCATACGTTTAATAGCTACAGCAGCAGATTCCTTAGGCGGATCTAAGAACCCTATAAATCCTGTAAGAATCATGTTAGCTTCGTCACTAACGTCAAAATTAGACTTTCCAGTAACATCTTTTTCGCAAACAGCGATAACTCTTAATCCGTCTTTATTTAAATCGGTAGATATCTTCTTAATGTTCTTTTTTATTTCGGGTGTAATATTAGAAATTTCATCTTTATAAGATACTTTTGTACAAATACTTAAAATTTCTTCTACCGCACCTTTTGTAATCATTTTTAAGTGACTAGATTTATCTGTAACTATAACAGATAACATTCTTCTAGTAAAATCAAATGGAATCTCATCAACTACTGCATAATCATCTTTTAAATGGTCTAAACCATTTTCTAAGGCACGTGCAATAACAGCTTTATCTATATTGCCATCCAAGCCAGTTTGATGATAAGAATTTAAAAAAGCATCTTCTAATACTCCTATGTCTTCATTACCATGGATATCCAAGTATTTTTCTAGCACAATTTTATCTTCTGTTAAAGTTCCTGTTTTATCTGTACAAAAGACATTCATAGAACCAAAACTTTCAACAGAATCTAGTTTTTTTACAATTGTTTTCTTTTTAGACATTTTTACAGCACCTTTAGATAAGCAAGATGAAAGAATTACAGGTAGTAGTAAAGGTGTGATTCCTATTGCTATAGCAACAGAGAAAGTAAAAGCTACTAATAAATCATGTTTCCATGCATTAACTATAAATGTAAGAGGAATCATGAAAAGCATAAATTTTGTTAACAATTTACTTATATTTTCGATTCCTTTTTGGAATTCTGTTTTAGGTTTACCAGATGTAATTGAATGCGCAACTTTGCCAAAGTAGGTATCATCTGCAACTTTTACAACAACACACTTTGCAGAGCCACTTACAACATTTGTACCCATAAAACAAATATCATCCAAATCGGTTATACTCTCTAATTCGTCTATTGATTGCATTTCGGAATTAGGAAGTTTTTTTATAGAATCAGATTCACCTGTAATAGATGATTGTCCAACAAATAAATCTTTTGCCTCTAAAACTCTTAAGTCGGCTGGTACCATATCTCCTGCAGATAGTGAGACAATATCACCTACTGTAAAATCCTTAAAAGGAATTTTTATTTTCTCTCCATTTCTTATAACTGTACCTTTTGTTTGAACCATTTCTTTTAACTTTTCAGCAGCTTTATTAGAACGATATTCCTCAAAAAATTCAAGAAAAGTACTAATAAGAACTAAGCAGACAATAACAATTATATTTGCAGGATTTGGATTTTCTGCCAATATAATATCTGTATAAATTAAAACTAATGCTATACCTAAAAGTATTGCGTTAAATGGACTAAATAAGCTTTCAAAAAAGTAATGATACCAACGTTTAGGTTTAGCACCACTTATTTGATTTGTGCCATATTTTTTTTGATTTTCAGCTACTTGTGAAGCTGTTAATCCAGCCATGTTTACCTTATATTTATTTATAAAGTCATTTTTATTAATTAGTGCTAAATCTCCATATTCTTTTTTTACATCAAATTCTTCAATCTTTTGTGCCACTTTAATTTCTCCTTCCTAAATAATTATGTATCTATATAAACTTAAGTTTATAGTTGGAATAGTAAATTATTTTTCTAATAGTATTTTACAAATATCTCTAGTTGAGTATTTTTTTGCAAGTAATTTTGCGTTAACTTTCATCTGTTTAAATTTTTCTGGATTATTAAGTAACGAGTGTAGAGTTTCATTAATATTTGTACTGGATTTTATCCATATTCCAACTCCTTTTTCTTCAAGAAATTCTGCATTTTGAAATTCTTGACCAGGAATTGGATTAATAACAATAATAGGGAGTCCAGAAGCCAAGCTTTCTGAAGTAGTAAGTCCGCCAGGTTTTGTTACTACTAAATCTGAAACGCTCATAAGTTCTGGAACACTATTGGTATATTCCATTATTTTTATATCCTCTGACATATTAGAATTGTCAGCAAGTTCTTGAAATTTATTTTTCATTTTTTCATTTTTTCCAGAGATTGCTACAATTTGAATATTATCAAAATCATTAATTAGTGAACCTAAAACTTTTAATGTCTTAGTCTTTCCAAGTCCAAATTCGCCACCGCCAAAGAATAGTATAGTTTTCTTATTCTCTTTTAATCCAAATTGCTTTAAAATTTCTGCCCTATCAAAATTTAATAAAAATTTATTTGATAATGGTATTCCAGTTGCAAATATTTTTTCTGCTGGTACTTTTCTTTTTATTAAATCTTCTTTCATTTTATTATGTGCAACAAAGAAATAATCAATACATTTTTTACCTACTAACCATTGGTCATGTGGAGCAAAATCGGTCATGATTGATGCTATCTTACAATTTATTTTATTATGTTTTTTTAAATAACTACACATTTGGCTTGCAAAAGGATGTGTAGAAATTATTAAATCTGGCATATATTCTTGCAATAATGTATTTAGCTTTCTAGCTAATATTTTATTAGAAGTACTAGATAATTCCGCAACAAGCCCATGTTGTGAAGTGTAGTAAATTGTTCCCCATGCCCAAGGAGCTTTTTTTGCCATTTCCTTATATGCAGTAGTAGTTAGCTTTTCTAAACGTTTATTAACATATTTCATGCAGTCAATTATTTCTGTTTCTACATCTGGATAATTATTTTTAATATATTCATTAATTGCATTTGCGGCAGATAAATGCCCACCACCATATGATGCATAAAAAATTAAAACCTTTTTCATTTTTTTCTCCTATAAAATTTAATTCCAAAAAAATTCTATCACAAACTATTAAAAAATAATAGAAAAACTTGAATAAATTTGGAATTTTTACACAAAATATTTTAAAGAAAAATTTGGAGAAGATGATAGATTGGAGGAAGTAAATTGAAAAGGTATTATAAAATATTATTTCTAATGATAACAGTTTTATT
>OHTD01000393.1_pt1 | contig 23601 bp, 24 predicted proteins | sample 1578871 | NCBI WGS metagenome assembly OHTD01 (sample SAMEA3879574, study PRJEB24766) | human gut metagenome | biome: human-associated habitat; feature: feces | place: USA | collected 1985/1987 | reverse complement strand
CGCGCCCGGCGTACCACCGAGGCCGTCCGGGAAACGGAGCGGATACGGGCCGCTCGGCAGACTACACAAACAGCAAAAACAGCGCAGCGCACCGTCAAGGCGGCCGGCAAAACCATCAAGACCGGCAGCAAGGGCATCAAGGCTGCGTCCAAGGGGATTAAAACCAGCGCCAAGGCCGTAAAAACCACCGCCAAGGCGACGGTGAAAACCGCGCAGGCCACGGCACGGGCGTCCGCACGGCTGGCTCAGGCGGCAAAAGCCGCAGTGAAGGCCGCTGTTACCGCAGCCAAGGCGCTTGCTAAGGCGGCGGCAGCGGCGGCGAAAGCGATTGCGGCGGCGGTCAAGGGCTTGATTGCCGCCATTGCCGCAGGCGGCTGGGTGGTGCTGATCATCATCCTTGTGGCAGCGGTCATCGCGCTCATTTTAGGCTCCGCTTTCGGGCTTTTCTTCACAGATGATTTGAATGATGGCAGGCTCAAACAAGCCATTGTGGACACAAACACCCAATTCACCGCAGGTTTACAGGCGCGGATAGACCAGCTTTCAAGCGGCGGGTATGACGCCGTAGTGGTTTCCTACGATGGGGATTATGACGGCGACGGCGCTATGGTCAACAACTGGCAGGACATATTGGCGGTGTTCGCTACGAAGAATATGTACGACGGCGAGGAACTCTTGGACTTTGACGATGCAAAAGCTGCGGCTATGGCGCTGGTATTCAACCACATGAACGAGGTGGATATAGACACCCGCGTGGAAACGGACAGCACCACAACCATCGTGGATGGCGAGGAGGTAGAAAAAACCACCAGCACCTTATATATCAACGTGACTATCAACAGCATGACCTATCTTGAAGGAGCGGAGCTATACCGTTTCGATGAAGAAAAGCGCCGCATGTTGGAGGAGTTGATGAGCGAGGACTATAACGAGCTTTGGGCGGAGCTGCTGGATGTGGACATTTACGGCGGTCTTTCCTACGAAGAATTGACGCAGATCTCCGCAAACCTGCCCACCGGCACAAAGGGCGGCGACATTGCACAGGCCGCCCTTTCCAAGGCCGGCACAGCCTATTCCGTGATGGACTGCTCACAACTCACACAATATGCCTACGCGCAGGCGGGCGTATCTCTGCCCCGCACTTCCGTGGCACAGGCAAAATACTGCTACGATAACGGCTATGCCATCTCCGGCATACAGCTTCAGCCGGGAGACTTGATTTTCTGGAGCAAAGCCTGCTCATGCAGGCGCTGGAATGAGATACACCACACTGGCATTTACATAGGCTCCGGCAAAATCGTGGACGCCAGCTCCACAAAAGGCCGCGTGGTGGTAAGGAACTTATGGGGCGAGAACGGCGACAAGTGGAAAATCGCTTTTTACGCCCGCCCACACATATAACAAGGAAAGGACATATCCATGAAAGCAAGATACCGTCTATTGAGTCTGTTTATGGCTTTTTTGTTTATTATGGCGCTGCTGCCTGTATCCGCGCTTGCGGATGAAGCGGAGCAGCTTACGATTGAGGATGCCGCCGCCGAGCTTATGGAACACAACACCACTACCGAAGAACGGGCAATGGCGGTCTACCGCTATATCGCCCGTTACTTTCGGTATGATTACGACCTGTATCATGCGGTGCTTGTCAAGGAAATCACCCGTTACACGCCTGACCCTTTGCGGACGCTGAACGTGCGCCGTGGCGTCTGCTACGACCTTGCGGTGCTGTATACAGCGTTGCTCCACAGCCAAGGTATCTCGGTCAAGGTGGTCAATGGCTATTTAGGCGTATACCACGCATGGAACAGCATGTACGACGCTGAGAATAACAGATGGGTCAGCCTCGATGTGACGATGGACTTGCGCCGGGGCAGGCGCAGGCGGGAATGGCATGAAATCGGCCATGCGTCATATACCGTGAAATCGGAGGTATTGTATGAATAAGCGAACGATATTGAGGGCGGCGGCGCTTGCCGCCCTATTCCTGCTTGCGGTCATATTGGTTTGGTTGTGTTTTGACGGCACAGAGGAAAGCGGCCTTGCCGTTGAGATTGCCGTTCCCGTTCGGGCGGCTGATACGTCCGAACCACCCGCCAAGGAAACGCCCGCAATCACGCCCGCGCCCCAAGCTGAGGAAACTGCCGCGCCGCAGCAAACCGAAGCACAGCAAGCGCAGCCAAATGCCACAGCGAGAGGGAGCTTTGGTATGCTCACCATTGACTGCAAAGATATACCTATAGCAGGCAATGTAGACGAAGCCGCATTAGATAAATCCCCCGGCTGGATGCCGGAAAGCGCCCTGCCCGGCGAAAGCGGTATGTGCGTCATTCTTGGCCATCGCAACCGAAAGCACTTGCGCCCGCTTGAAAAGGTGGAAATAGGCGATGAACTCATATTTACTTACCCGGACGGACGCACGGCCACCTATATCGTGACCGAAACCATGATATACGAAAATACCGCAGATTGGCGTTTGCCCGCCGTGGATGGCGATACGCTGGTGCTTGTGACCTGCTATCCGTTTCGGTATTCGGGGAGTGCGCCGGGAAAGTTTGTGGTAGTATCCCGATTTGCGAACTAGCGTGAAGTCGACATACAGCAGTATTACAGCTTTGCATTCGTGTTGACAGTCGAATACAGTATGCCTATAAACCTTTATGGAGGTAGTCTACAATGCTAACATTTGAAATGGTTCTTAAATGCTTTGATTTACTTATTCAAAAAGAAATATGCGAAGTGCTGCTCACACGCTACGGGTATGTAGTTATGGAATGGGACGCTGAGGAACATGAATGGTATAACGTCACCCATTGTAATACTCCGGCAGAGCTGCGGGACGCTATTATTGCGGCGTATGAAGGATATTTGAGCCTCGAGCTTATCGCTGATTCACGGGAGCAAACAGCAGAGCAGGCACACACAATACAAAAAAGGAGCGCGGCTTTGCGACTCCTTTGCGATACTCACGGTATAGTGGAAAATATTTAGCCGTCAGCTTGTTCCTTCACGTGCAGTGCTTCAAGCACCGTTAAGACGAATTGTAAAGAGTCCTCGTCCAAAGAATCTAATAAACGGTCAATTTTTCCACGCGTAAGATCGCTTTGCGTTATATCCTTGGGAAAAACCACTCCATCCAGAGATAGGTTAAGAACTCGCGCTATTTCAAACAAAATCTCAATAGAGGGCTTGCGATGGCCGCTCTCTATATGCTTGATATGGGTCGGTGAAATATCAAGCATTTCAGCCAGTTCTTCATATGTTATTCGCTTGCTTTTACGCTCCTGCCGTATCGCCCTTTGCAATGCGGTCATTTGGTTTTCATTGTCCATATCGTTGCTCCTATATTAATTAGCTTAGCGTAACCAAATTAAATTGAAAATTAGCGTATAGTAACTTAAAATATCTCTATTAGCTAATTTTGCTTGATTATAATGAGGTTCAGCTTAAAAGCATAATCTAAACAGAAGGCAGGTGAATATTATGCGAAGCCGCAAGTGCATTTTAACTGTGATGAGGCCCAATGAGCGTGAGTTCTTAATATCCAAAGAGCAGGCAGAAGCAATATTGGTTCAATCGCCCATAACAGTTCAAGACATACTTCAAAAAGCGCAAGAAAATCATGCTTTAACCGATGAACAGCTTGCTATAATTAAAAACATAGTTAAAACATGAAATAATGGCTCAAATTCATGTCAGATTTGCACACGCTAAATTGTCTACATATAGAGGGGCATAAACGCACCTTGGGAAATCAAGCGGCTTGCTGCTGGTTTCCTTTAGGTTGTTTGGACAAAAAATGGCGAAGGGAGTACGAATGCAGTGCCAGAAGGTAAAATTGCCATGCATGGCTATATGAAGCTCGATAAAAGTTATTCTTTTTTCAAGTTCTGACGGTCATCTTGTTTCCTGCGGTAATTGTAGCAATATGGCTATTTACCGGCTTCATAGTATGATATGATTCATGTGATAACGGGAACAACGGGATGATTTGAGGATTTGAAATGAATATACATGAACTGCTCAAGGTGTTTCTAAACGAAAGCAACAATAAAGAGCTCATGCTGCACGCCTGTATGCTAACAGGTAACCGGGAGGACGCGCTGGATTTGCTAAGCGACCTGCTGATAGAAATCTATGAGAACCCAATGGTTCAAAAAGCACTTGACCCCATGGCTTATTATAAAGCCATATTGCGTAACAAGGCATATAACCTGAGAAGGCGGAATAAACGCATGATTCCCGTTTCGCCTGATGAACTGCCTGAAACGACGCAAAAGCTATCCACAGAAGTTGAACGGCATTTGGAAGATAAACGCGTGCGGCATGATTGGCAGACTCGCCTGCTGAAGCTCTACTCACCAGAGCTAACAGACGCATTTATCCGATGTTACGCAGACGGATATTCGATCAAGGAGTTGGCTGAGGAATTAGGTGTGAGCGAAAATACGTTATCTCAGCGGTTTTGCAGGATGCGCAAGAAGCTGAAAATAGAATTTGCGAATTACATGGAAATGATGTTATGCCTACTTATAAGATTTTGAGGAAAATGTCGATGAAGAAAAAATCGGACAACTGCGTTCCCCCACGAATAATATCACGCAAGGAAGATAGCGAGTTTGTGCTGTCGCGTAGCGAGGCTGCACAAATGCTTGATAATGAAAAGGGCTACCCGACGGTTGCCCAAATCATTGAGCGAGCAAAGTCCAAGGTCGATTGGCCTGACGAGCGATGGGCAGAAATAGAGAACATGGCAATCATTGCGAACAAAAGGCGTCGCGGTCAACATGGTTTTAGCGAGTTTATACTCCCCCATTTATTTCCAAGACACCGCGTATTAGCCGCAGTTTGTTCGTTGGTGTTATTATTAGGCGCCATATTTGCATTTGTTCCGGAAGGCAGGGCCTTTGCAGCGCAAGTATATGAAGCTATTATCAAAATATTTGATAATAGAGCGGAGGTGCATACGCCTGATCGGATTTACGCGGAACGTGAATATGATAATAGCATAGCCCAAGATTTTGCTTCGGCATTGGATAACGAATCCGGACAGCAGCAAGAAACTCAAGCCTTTGCAAGCTTGCAAGAGTTTGAAGACGCGACGGGACTTTCTGCGTTTGCACTTGATACATCGATTTATCATTGTGAAGCTGTTGATGCTTTTACGATTGATGGTGAGACACAGCTCAATGCAACATATTCCTGTGAATATGGCGATGTTTTTACGACGCAGATTTGGAATATAATCACCGATATTGGCGCATTAACAAATAATACGTACCAACAATATCAGTCCAATACGGGGCGTATAGTGAATTATTATATTGATAAAATGGATGGCAGTTTATATGCGGTAACGAGCATCAACGGTTCAATACTGATAATCACAGCAGATAATACAATTCCGCTGAAAAACTTCCTTGCTATATTCAACGACTGAGCCAATCAAGTAAAGAAAAACCGGCCCGTATATTAATAAGGCCGGTTTTTCATCAAACAAATATAACTATATAATATATGTGGTTACACTTCCGTCGGAAACAGTCTCTCCTTGATAATAAGCATAAAGCTTATATGTGCCTGAGGAAAGATTAACAAAATCTTCAGCCCGGACATAAGTTGACTTTCCACTATTTGAAGCAGAGGTCACATAAACCTCGCTCCCATTTACAACTTTGTATAGTGTGAAGCCTACGGAAACTTGCTCAGGCCTTCCCGGTCTTGCTACGGCATATGGGTTATATTGATTTGATGTTCCTGTCACTTTGGGCATATCGCTTGAAAGTGCAACGCCACCGCGCGGATAAACCACATCATCGTTATCCAACGCCAATGCCGGCGTAAGGCATGAGATACAAATCATTGCAGCCAGACAGATCACTAAAAGTTTCTTCATCTCATATTCCTCCTTCGATTTTTGAACCCTTGGGGCTCTTTTATATAGGACAATTTAGCACGCTAAAATCTGACACGAAACAGCAAAATATATTATTCTTTATTTTTACAAATATCATCAGATTTCGCACGCGTCGATTGTCCTATATATAGAGGCCGAAAAATCGGAGGATAATACGGATATGATTCCGTATAGCGCAAAGGAGGGATGCCTATGATTGCGAATATGTAAAATGCCCCTGCAAATTATGAGCTGGCGGCTCTCTCATCGCCTTGCGGCGATGCCTGTTTGCAAGGGCATAATTAAATTGTAGCTGATTATAAACAAAACAGCAATCGTGGAATCTGAAAAGCAATTCCCATTCTCAGTCCTTGGATAGGGACTATAAAACTACTACATCTATAAAATATAAGGAGAACTAAAATGAAAAAGATTCTTTCGTTCGTTCTGGTGCTCGTCATGATGATGGCGGTTACGTCCACGGCGTTTGCGGCTACTGGAACTTTCTCAAATAAGGAAATTTTTGGTGGCCCCTCTCAAGATGTATTTACCGGCGCCCGAAGCAGAACAAACAACGTCATTGTGGACGTGACTGAGACGACTAATTTGAAGTCCGGGTTCAAGTTCAGGGGCTATAACCATGGCACCGGCAGCACCTGCACTGCGCTGTCGGACCCCTATTCTGCTTCTGGCGACTGGGTTGCAAGTTACACATCACTCCCTACCAATGTTAGGGTGAAAATGAGCATTTCTTCTACCGATCCTGAGGTAAGCATGAAATGGAGCGGAAGCATAACCGTCTAAAACTTACATTGTGAATGTAGTTTTTCCCGCATTTCATTTGCAGCTGCATCTCTAATAGAGGTGCAGCTGCACCCCTCGTGTGGTGATAGTAATTAATTCTGCTTCTAATATGTGAAAGGAATGATAACATGCTGCATAAAATAGCAAGAAACATAGTTTTAATATTCCTAATACTTCTCAACGGAACGGTAATGCTGTCATGCAGCCAAGAAAAGGTACAATTTGAGAACGTAGAAGTTGAAATAACAGATAATCATTGCCTTGCAGTTTTTGATGATACCCCTCTTTTCAAGGTAACATTTGATGCTGACATTGAGCTACCTGTTTTGCCAGAGTATTGTTCTGTTACGAGCAAAAAGGTATCGCTTACCGTAGAGGAAATAAAACGTCTGATCAGTATATGTATTGGCAGCGATTCCGTAGATTTGTTCGGACAATGGGACTTATCAAAGCAAGAACTCATGACGATGTTTGAAAAGGCTGAACCTTACATAGGCACGGAAAAAGTTTCTTCTGAATATATCAAGTGGTTAACAGATTCCATTAATGTTGCCTCTGGATCTCCAATTCGTCGTCAAATAAGTACGAGCGATATTCCAAGCGGCATACCCGTCCTCGTGTATGGTAAAGATGATACGAATAGCCCTCCTGCTTTATTATATTTTGTGATAGATGGGGATTTCCTTTTCTGGTATCAAAGAAACGAATTTATAGAAATTATACCTGAGAGCATGACGGCGGAACATCAGTATGATCCAAATTATGAAACTGAAGGTCAGTTTATACGAAAAAAGCCAGAGACTCCTTCGATTTCACAAGATAGTGCATACACCATTGCCACTCAATATCTTGACACCATAGGAGCGGACTTAAATTTATATTCTGTGGAGAAATGCAGTTTCCTTAGCAATTCAGCTATTGACAAGGAGACTGGATGGATGTTTGTGTTTACACGCAAGATATTTTCCCTTCAAACAAGATATGAGGACGGCTGGACATATATCAACCCTGAATACAAACCGGTATATGTTGCGCCCTGGGCAAGTGAAGTTGTGAAAATCGCCGTAGACAGTAAGGGGCTTTGCAGTTTGATGTGGCAGGGAGCATCCAAGTTTGAGCCAGATATGGTACAAACAGTATCATTGCTACCTGTTGAAAAAATACCACACCTAATTGCAAATACCTTTTATAAGATATATGAGGAGCATCAAAATGAAAATGGAATAGGCCTTGCCTTTGAGGTAACTGATATGAAGCTGGGGATGAGCTTGGTTTCGTCAAACGGCAAGGAGAGTGGAGCGAGATTAATACCCTCGTGGTACATATATTATAATAAACACTGGTGCGATGCCGAGGAATATATGGTACCTAATAAGCTCATACTAAGCGCCATAGATGGGAGCTACATAGAACCACGAATTACCACAGATGATATACGATAAATCTGCGGGTATTTACATAAAAATTACAATAATGAAGTCCGCAAGATGGATGGTACAAACAGCCGTTATGTTATAATAAGGCTAACCATATACTATGCGGAGGTGTATGAATGGGAAAAAACCGAATTTTAATCGTAGAGGACGATCTGGACATATCCGAAATCATCACCCTTAACCTCCAATACTCTGAATATGAGTATGTGGCCTTGGATGACGGGATGAAAACAATAGAGTATCTAAGGAAGGATCACGCCTTTGATTTGGCAATTCTTGATATCATGCTACCGGGTATAGATGGCTTCGCTCTCATGGAATACATGCGCAGGTATAACATCCCAGTACTCTACCTGACCGCAAAAGCGGATGTGGGCTCAAAAATCAAAGGACTCAGGGACGGCGCGGAGGACTACATGGTAAAGCCCTTTGAAGTGCTGGAGCTTCTTGTACGAATCGAAAAGATTTTAGAACACACTGGCAAATTGAATAAAATACTGAGATACAAGAATATCGAAATCAACGAGGATACGCGGACGGTAACGCTTGGTGGAGAGATTATTGTTTTGCAGCCCATCGAATATGATTTGATCGTCGCCCTAATGCGGCATAAAAACTGTACTTTATCTCGTGAACGCCTAATTGCTGAGATATGGGGATTTGATTATGTGGGCGTTACTCGCACGGTAGACACCCACGTTTCCAGTCTGCGGCGCAAATTAAACCTTGGCGATGCAATCATTTCCGTGCCAAAGATCGGTTATCGCTTGAAGGAGAGTTGACGAATGAAGCTGCGCACAAAGTTTACGCTAATAACAACACTGATCGTTATGGTTTCCATAATTATTAGCACTATCCTTATTACCAGCCTTGCAAAGCGAAATGTAACGCAAAATATTGTTGATACAGGGATAAGTAATTTTGAGGTGTTTTACAACAGTTTTCTGATAAAAGAACGCCAAAATGAGTGGGAGAAGCACTCCGCATCTACGCAAAGCTACTTGCGATACATATTTTATAAAATCCACGGTTACGGCGAATATATTTTACAACAGGATGATAATATAATCAGCAACAACACGGGAATGGACGGCCTAAAGGTATTAAATGCCGTTAATAGTACAAAAGTGGATGTTCCCGGGCTTGAAACGCCATTACACCATGCGTCTTATGTAATAAATAAGGAGCATTACTTCATCGCTTCCACCGATATTCTTATCAACGGCGAAAACTATGCGCTCTGCCTCGTTCGCAACGTGACAGATGCCATGAACGGCATAAACAGACTTGCCGCAGAATGCACCATCGCCGGCTTAGCCATCATTATTTTGGCGGCAACGCTCGTATTATGGCTCACCAGGCGATCTTTGAAGCCGATAGAAGCCCTTGAGCGGGGTGCGATGCAAATTGCCGAAGGCAGCTACGAAAAACGCATTGCCGTTGAGGGGCATGACGAGATAGCAGCGCTTGCAGAACGTTTTAACCGCATGGCGGAGGCCATTTCGGAAAAGATAGCCGAACTCAACGAGAGAGCGGAGCGGCAAAGGCTGTTCATAAGAGGCCTTTCCCATGAAATGAGAACCCCTGTAACATCCATCATGGCAAGGGCGGAAACTCTACTTCTGCGCGATATCTCTGATATTGACAGGAAACGCTCATTAGAGCGAATCTACGATCAATGCGCGTGGCTCGAACGGTTTTCAGGCAAGCTGATGACGCTTACCATGCTTGAACGCAACATTGAAAAGAAGCCGGAAAGCGTGGCGGAATTGTTTGACTCAGTGAGGGAAACGGTATCCGCCTCTCTTGAAGAAAGGGGCATATCTCTCATCAGCGAATGCAGGATAAATACGTTGCCCATGGATATGGATTTAATGCGCTCAGCTATAGTTAACCTTATAGAAAATGCGAGAAGAGCAAGTTCAGAAGGAGCAAGCATTGAGTTGAATGCAGTTGGAAATATCATTGAGGTTTGCGATCACGGATGTGGTATCCCCGAAGATGAGATCGATAGAATTACAGAGCCCTTCTATATGGTTGATCGGTCTCGAAGCAAAAAAAATGGAGGAATTGGCTTAGGACTTACTATTGTAAAGCGTATTGCACAAGCTCACGGTGCAAGCCTTGAGGTATATAGCGCTTCAGGCGAAGGCACGACGGCAACGCTGATATTCGGGGATGTTGACAACTAAATTACATATTCATGACAACTTTTGCTCCGGGAAATGCGATAATAACTCCATCAACAGGAATAGGAGATTGGATGATGAAACGGATAATAGCTTCAATTATTGCGATCCTAACGGTTCTTTCGCTTGTAGCCTGCCAGTCCACGCCGGAGGAAGTAATCGTTGTGAAAAAAGATACGGAACGCATGTTGGAACAGGCTGGAATGACGGAAGATGGAACGGCGGTATCTGCCCTTGGTATCCCCAGAGGGAAGTATATTTATGAAGCCGCCGATACAAGTAATCGACTGCATATAAAGGCGGACGCCAAAGTAATCGTACCAGAAGTTGAGCAGCTTCCCGTGGCAAGAGTAAGCAAGGGACGGTTCTCGTACCGGGACATGGAAAATTTTAGTCGCCTCCTTGGCGCAGGCAGCATCCCCATTTCACTGGATACGCCCTTTCCTAAAGAGTATTACCGACCACAGCTCAATCATCTTATGGAGATGCGCCAAAATGGGAGATTGGATAAATACGCCTCTATGGAGGAGCTGGATAATGCTATAAGAGAACTCATGGACAAGATGGAGCAAGCACCGGAAACTGCGCAAGCCATAGAGCATGACCTATCCTTTAAGCCTATGGAAAACGGAGGTGAAACGGTAAACCTTCGCTGGATGCGAAGCAACGCCGTATTGGCCTCCTTATCCGTAGTAAACGATGAGCAGGGTGCCGGAAGCTATGCCGAATATCTAAGGGATGTGACCCGAAGGGCGGAGTTTTCCACGCTTACAGCCCAGGGCCTTTCGGTAACGCTTAACTATGAGCAGACCCGGAACCCGAATTTTAAGAAACCTGCTATCAGCGAGACGGATGCGATGAACATAGCGCAAGCGGCGATAGACGGACTGGACCTTAAAGACTTTGTGTGCACAGGCAAGCGCATGGCTGCATTGTACAACTCAACTATTGCCGCTGAAGATGGAGAACGCCAGGGATTATACGAATTCATGTTTACCCGCAGTGTCAACGGAACAGCCATCACCTATACAAACGAGGACATGGCTGCCGATCCTGGCAGAACTGACGTTGCCGCCAAACCCTGGCTGTATGAAAAAATCCGTATTTTTATCGACGATGAAGGAATATTCGCCCTTGTTTGGAATGCGCCTCATGTGCTGGAGGGGGTAGAGTATAAGGCTGTTTCCCTTCTGCCATTTGAAAAGATAAGGGGCATATTTGAAAGCATGATTGTGGTAAAAAACAAACAGGTAGAGGATGGGACGCTCCTGCGTGATAAAAATATTACAGTAACCGAGGTGCGCCTTGGTCTTATGCGCATCATTGAAAAGGATAACAATGATACCGCCTATCTTGTGCCTGTTTGGGACTTTTTCGGCACATATGACAGCGATGGTGGAACGCTGGTTATAGGCGAAGATGGCTATGAGACCCTTTTGACCATAAACGCCGTGGATGGAAGCGTGATAGACCGCACCCTGGGCTACTAAATATGAAAGGAAAATCGTCTATGAAAAGAACAATTATATCTCTTTTATTCTGTGCTGTTATGTTGTTAAGCGCCGCATGCGGGCAGGAGGCGGTTTCCCCTATCCCGGTCTCACCGAAACCGGAGGCGGAAATAGTTATGCCCGGCCAGGCCGGTGTATCCGATCCAACACCCGCTTCGGTCGGTGGTTGGGATACAAACAGCAGGCTGCTCTCTGAAATGGACCCTGAGCCTTTTGAAAAAATCGAGATCCCATCGCACGTTTCCGATGAGTTCGCTTATGAGAAGCTGAAGGTAATATGGGATGCGGACGTGACTGTGCCGGAGATTGGGGCGTATGCCGTCATGAGGGTACAAAAACGCGAACTTTCAAAAGACGAGCTGCTTTCCGTGATTGAAGGCCTAACAGGCACGACAAATGATATTTACACCTCATGGACAATGAGCCGGAGCGAAGTGCAGGCTATGTTGGAGGAAGCGGCTCCCTATGAAGGGACGGAACGACTACCCAAGGAGTATCTCAAAAACCTGAAAAACCTGCTGGAAAACGCCCCGGAGCGCAGTGAAAATATCTTGGCAGACCAAAATAAACTGGTTACATATTCTTCCCTGTATGTCCCGTTAAACGGCGGAACCGCGGCTCAATTCGTTCTTTCAGACGGATTCCTCTATTATGTGAGGGATATGCACACGGAGGCATATCCGCAATGGGACATGATGGAAAGCCAGTTTGACTCCAGCTATGAGACGAAAAGCCATTTTGAATGGAAGAAGCCGGGAGAACCAGAACTGTCAAAGGAAGCGGCTCTGGCGATAGCGGAAGAATTCCTCAGGGAAATGGGTATGGAACTTGCCGTAAGGGAAGCGGCTCCTTGCAGCGTTTTGCGCAATAATGTGGATAAACATACCGGATGGGCATTTACATTTACCCGCGAAGTGGCCGGCCTGCGTTTCCTGGATGAGAGGTCTAGTTCCTACAGCGTAGGAAAGGGGGATTCTGCGCCCAAGTATATGTCCGGTTGGGGGCAGGAAATCGCCACGATCATGGTGGATAAGGCAGGCATAGCAAAGCTGAAGGTCACGGGACTTTCTGCAAACGCGCAAACGGTTATGGAATCGGTGACGCTGCTGGCCTTTGACGGACTAAAAGGCGTGATTTCCGATACATTGAACCGGCAATATAGCCATTCCGAGCTGACTTATGACATAACGGTGACTTCTATTTCCCTCGGCACCAGTCTCATATCCGAGAGGAATGCTCCGGATACAGGCTACTATGTTCCCTCCTGGTTTGTTACGTACAGCTTGAACGGTATGGAAAGTGCGTCCCGGACGATTATATTTGCTGCTGCTGACGGCAGCTATATTGAGCCGAGGTCTTACTATGAAGATATATGACAGCATCCTCCAGAAAAAATAACTATGCTTTATCAGAGCAGTCTCTTGTAATCAGCGGGCATGACCGCATGGAAATTGTCCATGCCTGCTTTCTCTTTGCCACAAACAGCCCGAAATTACAACTTCATTACAATTTGATGAAGACTTGTTGAGCGCCGTTATGCGAAAATGAAGCCAACGATATATGGCGGGAGCGTCATATACTTCTTCTCTAAAAATCCGGAAAGGAGGATAACCCAATGGCGAGGACTATTTGCGCCGGCCTGCGGCAGGCCATATTCAGCCGTGGGTTTATCATCAGCGCAGCCGGAACCGCACTCATACTCCTCCTTTCCTCCGTGCAGGGCATATTATCCGCCTTCCGCTCGGCGGAGCTGCTTTCCCCAGGCTTCCACAGCGACCTTGTCATGGGCGCGCTGTCGTCAGACGCCATGGCGTTGGCGCTGCCTATCCTCTGCGCGCTGCCGTATACCGCTTCTTTCATCGACGACGTAAAGAGCGGATTCATAAAGGAATACCTGCCCCGCACCACCGTGCCGCGGTATATCGTGGGCAAGGCCGCAGCCTGCGCCATATCCGGCGGGCTGGTGCTGGCGCTTGGGATTTTCATCGCCTACGGCTTTGCCGCGCTGCTGTTTTTGCCCATGGAGGCTTACCCCAAGCCTGGGGAAAGTGTGCCGAATTACTTTGGCAATCTAATGGAGACTGCGCTCATGTTCTTCGCCTCGGGGGCCTTCTGGTCGCTGACAGGCATGACCTTTGCCGCGCTTACCGACAGCAAATATATGGCATACGCCTCGCCCTTCGTGCTGTTCTATCTGCTCATAATACTGTATGAGCGATACTTCGATAAGCTTTTCGTGCTGTACCCCCGGGAATGGCTCAACCCGTCCTCAAGGTGGGTGTTCGGTAAAATAGGGGTGGCGGTGCTGCTCATAGAGTTCAGCCTGCTCATGGCGCTGGCCTTTGCATACGCCGCGAAAAGGAGGCTGGAGAGGATATGAAGCCGAAACAGATTCTTGCCGTGACCCGGTATAACTTCCGCCGCTGGCACAAAAACCCAAGAATAGTAATCACATTCTGTCTTGCGTTCGTGCTGTGCTTCCTGCTGTCCGACAAGGCCGTGAAATTTGCGAAGGAGTACGAAACCACCATGCAGCTCGTGGAAGCCTTCGTGTGGACCTTTGGGGACAGCAACTCAATACTTCTTTCCTCGCTGTTATTGCTGCTGCTCTTTGCGGACATGCCTTTCATATCAAGCGCCACGCCCTTTTACCTTATGCGCATAGACCGCAAGACCTGGCTCACGGGGCAGGCGGCGTATATCGCCTTGGCAACGCTTATCTACCTCGCGTTCATACTGATCTCCACCTCCCTGGTCTGTATGCGGCAGAGCTTCATAGGGGATATGTGGTCTGAGACCGCCGCAATCCTCGGCTACTCCGGCGCGGGGCAAAAGGTGGCCCTTCCTGCGCTTGTGAAAACGCTTGAAATGAGCCGCCCGTATGAGTGCATGGCGACCATATTCCTGCTGATGCTGCTTTACACCCTGCTCATGGTATTCGTAATGCTGCTGTTCAATTTACGGCGCGGTCAGCTTGCGGGGATAGCCGCCGTGTTCGCGTTCAGCCTGTTCGGCTTTTTACTCAACCCCCAGACCATAAAGGCTATATTCAAACTGCCGGATGCGCTCATGTACAAGGCCAACGTGGCGGTAGGCTGGCTTTCGCCGCTGAATCAGGCCACGTATCACATGCACAACTTCGGCTACGACCTGCTGCCAAGGCTCTGGCAGACGTATTTTATATTCGCAATGCTCATCGCCCTGTGCTTTTTACTTTCCCTTCGGGCGGTGCGGAACTACAACTTTAACTTTGGCGGTACTGAAGCATGAACATTATTTCGGTCAAAAACCTATCCAAGGACTTCGGGCAGGAGCGGGTGCTGCATAACGTCACCCGCGATTTTGAAAAGGGAAGGATACACGGCATAGTGGGCAACAACGGCTCCGGCAAAACGGTGCTTATGAAGTGTATATGCGGCTTCCTGATACCAACCGAGGGCGAAGTCATAGTCAACGGCAAGCGTGTGGGCAAAGACGTGGACTTCCCGCCCGGCCTCGGCCTGATAATCGAAACGCCGGGATTTCTGCCCAATATGACCGGCGTGAAGAACCTTGAGATATTGGCTTCGCTGAATAAAAAGATAGGGCTTCGTGAGATAGCCGCCGCAATACGCCGCGTGGGGCTCGACCCGCTTATGAAAAAGCCCGTCGGCAAATACAGCCTCGGTATGCGGCAGAGGTTGGGCATAGCACAGGCCATAATGGAGGATCCCGCGCTGCTCATTTTAGACGAACCGCTCAACGGCCTTGACAAGCATGGCGTTCGGGAGATGCGGCAGCTCATAAAGGGGCTCAAGGAGCAGGGCAAGACAATACTGCTTGCCAGCCATAATCAGGGGGATATAGACGAGCTTTGCGATACCGTGTGCGAGATGGACGCGGGAGTTATGACCATGATACGGGAGGAAAGTATATGAACCGACTATTCGCGGCGCTGATGGCTATATTGCTGCTTGCGCTGCCCATCGCCGCTTTTGCTGAGGGAACGGAAACGCCGCCCGCAGAGATCCAAGCGCCTGTAACTACACCGGAGCCCACGCCGGAGCCTACTCCGGTGGCGGACAAGCTGATAATAGACAGCTGGAGCCTGTACGACGGCATGGATAAAACATACCAGCAGGGCTATGTGCCCCGCATAGTGAACGGCTGCTGCTATATTATATTCCCGCTTATCGGCGAAACCTATGACGGCAAGGTGACGGTAACCGCCGACCTCGGCGCGACGGCGGACAGCCCCTTCGTTTTCGGCAACTATTCCCAGACCGCAGCCGGCTGGGGGCGGTATGTGTTCATGTTTGAAATACCGCTTGTAAAGGGGCGGATAAACGGCTCATATCCCGTCACGCTGAAGGCGGACTACCTCGACGTGCTGGGGCAGCAGAAGCAGCAGAGCTTTACCGTGTTCGTGACGGTTGCAGACGGCAAAAAGCCCAAGGACCCCGACGCAAAGGAGGCCGCCGAAAAGCCGGAGCTTTTCATATCCGCCTGCGAGATAACGCCCGACACCGTCGGTGGGGACGGGGAGTTTTCCGTGAATGTCAAAATAGACAACATAGGCAGCATACGCGCAAGAAGCGTCAGGCTTACATACGGCAGCGAAGCCGAGGGCATACTGCCCTACGACACCAACAACGCTATATTGCTTGAAAATATAGCGTCGGAGGAAAGTGCCGAGGCCGCGTTCAAAATGAGGACCACAAAGGACGTAATAGCGGGGAGCAGGGCGTTTTTCATAACTCTGGATTACGTCGATCTTTACGGCGGCGTTTACACCGCCACGCGGCAGTTCCTCGTGAACGTCACCCAGCCTGCGGAAATGACATACGACGCCATATCCCTGCCCAAGAGCGTCACCGCGGGCGAGACCTTCACCCTGCCCGCCAACGTGTTCAACATCGGCAAAAGCCCGCTCAGGAACGTCACCGTGAACCTGACCGGCGCGGGGCTTTTCCCCACGTCAAGCGTGTTTTTAGGGGATATTCAGCCGGGGCAGGCGGGCTACGGGGAGATGAAGGTGTTCGTGGGTATGCTCTCCATGACCGAGGGCTACACCGAAAGCTACGGCAAGACCACAGGCGTATACACCATATCCTACAAGGACGACGCGGGGGAGGAATACGCGGTGAGCGTGGACTTCGCCACTGAGATACAAAAACCCGTGATAGAGGGCGAAAAGACCGACGCCGAAAAAAAGGCCGAGGAGGAGCAGAAGCGCGCCATGAGCCAATGGTGGATAAGCGCCCTTGCGGCCTTCGCAGTTATTGCGATAATCGTCGCGGTAATTGTGGTAAGCAGGTTTGCAAGGATGATGAAGATGAAATAACGTTTTTGCCGCTGTGGAGGCCGGTTCCTCTATGGCGGCTTTTCTTTTTCAACGTTTCCCGAACGAAATATGCGTTGTTTGCTGCTGCGGTGTATGCCGCATTATGCTCCTCTCCTTTTGCAAATCAAATCAGAGTTTATGACAGCTTACCGTCTGAATTTTCATAAAGAAATAAATGCTCAACCAATATGGATGAGTGAATTCCATTACCCTTAAAAGAACGCATGACGGAGTATGAAACCCGTCTGCCAAGCGCTGTGAAAGCCGTATGGTTTCACGGCGCTTTTTGTTTGCATCCGGTTCCACGGCGCGCCCGCTCACCTCCGTTTTTCTTGGCTTTCCACATAAAAATCAAGATTTTGCGGAGGTATCTATGAAAACAGTAAATCTTAGGGATTTCTATCAATCCATTTATGACCACGATTGCCTATACGAAGTGCCGGACGAGGTAGCAGAACTGCTTATCCTGTATAAGCGGCGAGAAGAAGCTCATCGCAGGCTGACATATAAGTACAGGGCATATTTTTCTCTCGACTGCTGTGACGGCATTGAGAATGAAGCTGTACATAATTCACCATCTGCCGAGGAGATCTTTTTTCGATATGCAGACAATGTTGAATTGTGTGCAGCGCTGCAAAGGCTTACGGATAAGCAGCTTAGAAGGCTGTATGCGAGATACTTTCTCAATATGAAATACACCGACATAGCCAAACGGGAAAATGTGAATGAAAGCACAATCAGATGTTCTATTCAATCGGCATTATCCAGGCTTGAAAAATCAATTTAAAAAAGTTAGGAACAGAGGGCCGATTTTCCCGGTTTTTGTTCACGGTTATTGAGAGGGATGTTTTTTTCTCTCGATTGAACGTTGACAACTTCATATCCGACAGTTTAGATACCGAGCTTTCCATGCAGCGAGCAGTGCGGCGCATACGCGAAGACTGCCTGCGGGGCAACCCGTAAAAAGGATGACATCCAAGGCAGGAGCGAGAATATTCCCGCCGTAATCCCTTTGTAGCGTGAGGAGAATGCCAAGACCTGCATAGAAAATAATGAGACTTCCGCACAGTCGAGGTTAAGTCCCAGAGTGCGGCTCTGTCGTTGGCAGGGTGGTGAAAATCCAATGCGTCCCAACGCGTGGGACGGTCTAAGCTCTCGCCCAAAACACATCGGGGAGCAGCGGCGAATAGATGTGTGATTGTATGGAAGAAAAACGGAGGTGGGCGGCGGTCAATTCCGCGTGTCCGGAGGCAAAATTAGTCGCCGCCCTTCTGTTTTTGACACAGCATTCTTTATGGAATCATTTAAATTCGCACATTTGCGCCATAGCGAATCTGTCTGTATGCTAAATACAGCAGGTGCTTTGCTATGGCAATTTTCATATGGAGAGGAGGAATAAGATGGAGCAGCCGTCAAGGAGCATCTGTGAAAAGCGAACTTATACCGTCGAGGAGGTCGCCATGCTGTTAGGAATCAGCCGTACCTCCGCTTATGAGTTTGTCAAGAAGGGCGAGGTAAAGTTCGTAAAAATCGGTGCTTCAATACGAATATCGAAGAAGTCCTTTGATGAATGGCTGGATCAGCAAAACATTTAGCAAAGGAGAAAAACAATGGCATCTATTAAAAAAAGAAGAGGGACGTTCTCCGTCGTATATACCTACGAAAATGAGAGCGGAGAAAAAAAGCAGCGTTGGGAAACCTTCAAGACCTATGCGGAGGCGCATAAGCGCCGTGCTGAAATCGAGTACAAGCAGAACGAGGGTACATTCCTGCCTCCGAATAAGCAGACCGTAGAGGAGATCATGAAGGATTATGTGGCACTGTATGGTGAGAAAACATGGTCGTATTCTACCTTCAATTCCAACTGCGCCCTGATCGCGAACTATATCGTTCCCATCATCGGTGATAGGGAGATGATGGAAATTACGCCGCGAGAAGCAGACAAATACATCAAGACGCTGCAAAGGACACAGCCCGTTGAGGTTGGCGGCAGGCGAAGAAAGACGGAATACATGACTCCGGTGAACATTGAAAAGGTGATAAAGTTGCTCAGATCCGCTTTCAAACAGGCGGTGCGTTGGGAGGTTATCGCGCGCAATCCGTTTGACTTTGTAACGCTCCCAAAGGTCGAAAGGAAACCGAGGGAAATCTGGACGGCGGAAATCATTCGCAAGGCGCTGGACAGCTGCAAGGACGCAAAGCTGTTTGTCGCTATGAATCTCGCGTTTGCCTGCTCCTTGCGAGTGGGCGAAATCCTGGGTCTGACATGGGATAATGTCAATATAAGCGATGAGGATATCGCAAAGGATAACGCCTCCGTATATGTCGATAGAGAGCTTTTCAGAGCGTCAAAGGAAGTGATGGACACGCTTGGAGATCGGGATATCCTTTTTGTGTTTCCGCCCGTGATGAGCTGCCCAAAGACAAGGCTGATACTTAAAACGCCTAAGACCGCTACCAGCGTCAGGCGCGTATGGCTTCCGAAAACCCTTGCCTATATTCTGCGGGAATGGCGGGATACGCAGCAAAAGCAAAAAGAATTTCTTGGAGATGAGTATTTCGACTATAATCTTGTGGTTGCGCATGGCAACGGGCGCCCTTGTGACTGCAAAATCATTGAAAAGAGCTTCAATCGCTTAAAGGAGGAGGCCGGACTGCCAAACGTTGTGTTCCACTCGCTGCGCCATTCAAGCACGACTTATAAGCTGAAGCTCAATCACGGCGATATCAAGGCGACGCAGGGGGATACGGGGCACGCGCAAGCGGATATGGTAACAAAGGTTTACGCGCATATTCTGGACGAGGATCGAAAAGTAAATGCGCAGAAGTTTGAATCCGCATTCTATGCCAACCCGGATTTGCGCGATGTAAAACCTCCTGCGGAACAAAAGACAGCCATTGATCTCGGCGTGCTCATCGAGCAGCTGAAACAATCGCCGGAGCTTGCTCAAGCACTTGCGGGATTGATTGTTGGATAAGGTTTGCTAATCTCAAATTAGCAAGATGAGCAAAATTTGGTGCCAAGCCACGAAAACCGACCTAACGCCAATTAGCAAATTTCGAGAGGGGAAAAAAAATGAAGATAAGCAGCAATAAAAAGCAAAGCAGCTTCCGGGCAAAGGAAAAGCCCGAAAAAGTTAGACTTTATCGGGCTTTTTGGCGTCCCCGGCGCGATTCGAACGCGCGGCCTTTCGCTTAGGAGGCGAACGCTCTATCCTGCTGAGCTACGGAGACAGATATGGATTTTTCAAGGATTGCAGCTCATTAGGTGTTAGGTCACCTCACACTTAGGAGGCGAACGCTCTATCCTGCTGAGCTACGGAGAGATATACAACAGATATATTATATGCTCGGAAGGCATTTTTGTCAAATAGATGTTGGTCAGGGCTGCCGATAACATTTGCATTTTTGTAGAAAAAATATCGGTAGTTGACATAAGTTGCACTTAGTGTTAGCATCAAAATATCAAATCTGAATTATATCTTGTCGGCTTGCCGATAATAATAACAAAACAAATTTTTTAGGAGGAAATATGGATTACCCAAAGACAGGCAACGAAACCTACGTCAGTTTCTCTATTTCCAACACCATGCTTGAGGGCCTTGGCAAGAGTACCATCACCCGCGAGCCGGTATCTGCGGACTATCTCAAGGAACTGTTCGCAAAATACGGTGTTATCGTCTCTATCAAGCCCGAGCAGCAGCCTCTCCTCCGCCGGGTAAACGAGCTTTACGGCCTGAACCTCGAGATACCCGAAAATCTCAAGATAATTCAGCTCTCCGAGCAGCACAGGCGGCTGGTAGTTATAACCGCCATGGGTCTACGCCGCAAGAGCGGTACCCTGCTCCCCAGCTATACCAATGAGGAGCTTGAGGAAGCTACCTTCGGCTTTGATAAATTCTACGTACAGAGCGTGCACTACGACGATCTTGTAAAGGAAAACGAGACTCTCCGTAAGAACCTGGACGCGGAAATTGCATGGCGGACCCGCGACGATTGATGATTCATATTGAACACTGAGCTTACAAAAAGGCGGCGAAAGCCGCCTTTTTGTATTATTCAATATTCCTCCGCAGTAAAGCATTGTAACGTTGGCAACCTGTCCAAAAGCTTATGGGCGGCCAGCCGGTTTACTATTTCCGCCTTTTCCTGTCCCTCCAGCTGCGCGATGTCGGCATAGCCACACAAAAGCTGCATCAGCCGCCCGCTGTCCATTTTTATATCTACAGGTCCTTTGGAAGGCTTTCCTCCGAATGTAAACACGCCGTTGTTCTCCGGTATGACGCTATCGGTAACCTCCACAGTCACATCGTCAAAGCCCGCAAGCTCATGTAAAAGCCCTGGTACATTCAGCGCTCCCATTGCCGTGGTATTCGCCAAACTACCTCGTATTCCCTTTGGAACGCCCATAAGCAGCAGCTCCGCAGTTCCGCGCACCATCATTCTCCTGCCCCTTGCCATAGCGCCGAGGGTGCTCAGCAGCCCCCGTGCCGCCCTGCCCCTCGCCATGAACTCAATGCAGTTCACTTCCTTTTCGGCGCCGTAATACAGCGCATAGCCCAATGTTTTGCCTTCCTTTATATAGCGCAGCAGCCGCCCTCCGTCCGGTTGATAGCCCCGGAGAGTATTCTGCATATTTGCCAGCGTGCGCATAACGCGGCCTGAACAGTTCCGCATCACATCGTTGTAAAGCGGCAGCAGCTCGGCGGCAAAGCTGTCGTCACAGGCGGAATCCACCGCATAGCAGGAACCTCTGAGCCTGGCCTTCTCACTCAACTCCATCATACCCGACGCGGAGGAGGGATATTGCATGCACCATTCATATATCCTGAAATCTACCGGGGACTGGAACAGCACAAATGCGCCTTTGCCTCGCGCATTGCGCTCAAAAAGCTCCATGCAGCGCCGCATAAGGCCCCTGTGCCGGTATGCGGGCGCGGTAGCTACTCCGCACATTATAACAGAGGGCACCCCACGTCCCCGTATACAGAGGGTATACGGCCGCCCATGTATCATGGATACCAGTTTTCCTTCCTCAACGGCTGCAACACTGTATTCGCCATTCCATTGTTCCGACATAAACCAGCGGCAAAAGCCGTCGCTATCCCCGAAGCACTCCTGCCAAAGGGCAGATGCTTGCTCCTTATCCCTGTCCTGTAAGAGTCGAAATTCAGCCATACAGACCTCCGGTTTTTACGCTATATTCCGAGATACCCTTTCAGCACCTTCAGGGTATTGTAAACGCCGTCCTTGTGGCTGCGCTCGTAGCCGTGGCTGGCGTAAACGCCCGCGCCTATGAGCCCGTGACGTATGTCGCATCCTGCCCTTAGAGTGGCCTCTACATCCGAGCCGTAATGGGGGTATACGTCTACGGCGTAATCCGCCTTCTCGGCCTTTGCGGCTTCAATGAGCTTGCCCGTCACTTCATAGCTGTATGGACCGCCGGAATCCTTGGCGCAGATGGATACCTGACGTTCAGTACAGGTAAGGCCGTCGCCGACGCAGCCCATGTCCACGCTTATAGCCTCCGTAACGCCCGTAGGCAGCGAGGCGGAACCGCCGTGTCCCACTTCCTCATATACCGTGATATGGGCGTACACCGGGCGCTGTGGCTCTCTGCCGCTTTCCCTGATGTATTTGCAAATGCCCAGCAGTATGCCTACGGACAGCTTGTCATCCAGGAATCTGCTCTTTACGTACCCGCTCTCTGTTATCCTCGCCCGGGGCTCAAAGCAAACTATGTCCCCAACCTCTATGCCAAGACTGCGGGTATCCTCTTTGGATTTTACGTCCTCGTCCAGCACTATCTCCTCTGTGTCGAAGCTGCGCTTCGCATCGCCGTATTCGCCGTTCACGTGTACAGATGCGTTGCAGAGCTGGCAGGTTCCCTCGATAGCCCTGCCGCTTCTGGTATACACCCGCACGTTTTCCGCCTCGGCGTTATTTGGCTGCATTCCGCCTATGTTGGTTATGCGCAGCCTGCCGTTTGACTTTACCTCGGCTACCATGCCGCCCAGTGTATCCACGTGTGCCTCAAGCAGCAGGCCGTCTTCGCTGCCTCCCTTTACCGTAACCAGCACGCCGCCCTTCTGTGTGCGCTCCGCCATGAAGCCCAGCATCTCAAAGCTCTCCTGCACCCACCGTGCGGCGCGCTCCGTGTAGCCGGACGGGCTGTCTATGCCTATAAGCTCAATGGCCTTATCCGCCGCGTAATCGGCATACGTATATTCAAGTTCCATTTTTCTGCCTCCGTCGTTCCTATTTTGTTTTATTGTATCACAAAAGGGCCGCCCGGTGGACAGCCCTTTGAAATAAGCCTTTTTGATTACTTTGCGTCGGCCTTGGCCTTGAGGTCCTTGGCGCGGTCGCTGAGCATCCTGTATATACTATAACCTTCCATCATGATTTCAATCCACGCCCCCCGTGCGGGGGGCGACCATGACTG
>OHTD01000356.1_pt1 | contig 24892 bp, 25 predicted proteins | sample 1578871 | NCBI WGS metagenome assembly OHTD01 (sample SAMEA3879574, study PRJEB24766) | human gut metagenome | biome: human-associated habitat; feature: feces | place: USA | collected 1985/1987 | reverse complement strand
CTATTAAATCAATATATGCTATTAAATAGAATACTAATGTATATACAAGACCGGTTGTTATATATGTTAATGTTATGTTAATTATAATATTACTTTGTATTTCTTTTAAATAATTAAATAATTTAATTATTATATATTGACTTAGTAATATTATAATGGGATATAGTATTAATATTTTATAGTTATATTCAAATGTTCCTTTTATACTTATTGATATTGTTTCAGATACGGTTGGTATGAAATAATTTGTTATTAATATAAGTATAGAGGTTATGATATTTGTATATAGACTTAAGCTTAATATGTTTTTTTTGTCTTTTATACTATATTTGTTAATTATTATATATATAATTGTAAATATACTTATCATAGGTATTAATCCTAGATTAATGTTTAATGAAAATATTTTTATTATTTTTTCTTAAGTCTTTCCCTGCTCCTCCTTTTATTTTCTGCTAAACTTTTTTTCTTACAACTTTTGCAATATTTTTGTTGCGTAGTAGTCGTAGCAAAATCATTATGACATAATGGACAAGTTTTTATTTTTATTTTCTTATCATCCTCTGAAATTATTCCAGATTTAGAAAAAAACAATAAGTTAAACTGTAATAAAGCTAATTCTTTTAAGCCACTGCATCTATAAACTCTTTTATATTCATCTGTTTCCTTATTATAATAAAAATAAACTGTAACTGGCTCTCTATCATAATCCCATATTTCTACAGGTACTATATGAGCTTTTATATCCCTTTTTGTTTTTAGATAACTTAAATTACCTAAATATTTTCTTGCTGTAGCAATATCATCTCCTTCTGTTATATATATCCACGCACAAAATCTTGTATATAAATCATAACAAAAAAAGGCAAAATCATATATTTCAAAATAATCTTGTTTTGTTATTGGTATCCCATATTTATTACATATCATATCAATTAATTTTTCACTTATTGTTAATGACTCCTTATCGTTTTTTAAGAATTTTGGATTATTTCTGCTATCTCTTTCATAATTCCTATAAATATATTCCCCAAAAATCAAAACATCTTTTAAAGCACACATATTAGTAAAATTTCTACTTTTTAAAGTTAATTCTTCATTAAAGTCTATTCCTCTAATCAAATATTCTCTTTCTCCATTTGCTCTATCATAATTTTCTTGCCAAACATATTTATTATATTTTGGTAAGTCTGTACATTCAATTTCTTCTGTATACATTGTTTCTGCTTCAAAATTAATTAATAAATTATCTTGCATATTAATTATCTCCTTAAAATTTGTCTTATTTTATGTCACACTTTCTTGTTTCAAAATCTTTTTATGTCACACTTTTTTACTGTAAATAAACTATTCCTCATTATAAAATATTTGCAGAAGAAAAGCAATAAACCGGTTTTAAATTGTTTTATATTCTAAATTTTAAGTACATTGAAAAGTTAATAATCGTGATTTTACAAAAAAATTTATTTCTTTCTGTTTAATCACATATTTATCATTTCAATAATGAAAGGATAATAAGTATGGTAGATACTATTAGTATGCAAATACATCTAAATTCTCATGGTGATTTAATGTTAAAGCACAATATTGAGCATCAAATCGTACCTTTGAAACATCAACCTTTTTTAAGAGGCAACATACAATACGGAATTTTTACTGGAAAGATAAAACATTTTGGAATTTGGTTTAATTCAATAAAAGGATATGTTCTTATACATTTTAATCCAAGCAATTTATTAAATAAAAAACCTCAAGAAAAAGATGTTAATGCAATAGAACAAATTATTTTATCTTTTGTAAAACAAGAACTAAAAATTGCTCCAAAAGATATGCTACAGTTCAATCTTAATAGAATTGATTATAAAATAGACTTTAGAGTAAATAGTAATGAAGAAAAAAGTATTATTTATGATTTAATGAATATAGCAACAAATCGATTTAATAATATTGTTAAAATTCCAACCAAGACATCTATACGCTACAATCCTAAAAATGGATACATTGAGTTTATTACATATGATAAGGAACAAGAAGTTATAGATAAAGGTTATTTTAAAGGAACAGAATTAGAATTTTTTAAAAAATATCAAAACGTGATTAGAACTGAAATACGTATAAAAAACAGAAAATTAAACTACAATAGAAGAAAATTTGGTTTAGCAAAAGATTTATCTAATTATTTAAAAGAAGATATGGCAGAATATTATTTTAACACCTACGCTGAAAAAATTTGGTATTCAGAAGATTTTTATAGAATCGATATTGCTTTAAAAATAATTAATAATGCAAAAAACTTGTCCAAAAACATGAAAAAAAAGTTATGTAATTTACTAAAAACAATACATTTTTTTGGCTTCTCATCTTCTCAACAATTATATGACAAAAAATACTCAAGAGTAACTTTTAGAGACCATATTAAAAGGATTAGAGCATTGGGAATAAATCCTTTAACTTTTAAGTCTACTTATAGTATTAAAAAAATGAAAAATTTTTCATTAAGAAAAGGTGATATATCATAATGGAAGTAACTAATGATGTTTTGAATAAGTACCCAGATGTTTTAACCTCAAAACAACTGATGGAGATTTTGCAAATAAAGAAAAGTTTTTTATACAAGCTTTTGTATACAGAAGATGACATAAAAAAATTAGGGAAAGATTTTTTTATAAATAAGATTTATGCTTTTAAATGTGGTAAAAATTATCGCATTTTAAAAAATGAAGTAATTAAATATCTAAAAAATCAGTAGACTTTTAGCTCGCTTCATGCTAGTATAAAATATAAGATTATTTGAAGTGAGCTAAATATACACTGTTATTATATAGGAAAGGATGGTTTTTAATGACAAAAATTGAAGTAACAGTTAGCACACAAACAAAATTGAATAAAAGTCCATATTATTATGCTGTTTTACATTGGATTGACCCTGTAAAAAAAATTACAAATAAAAGATATAACGGAGATTATAAATGGATTACTACTAAAATAAAATATGTTGACGAAAAGCAAAAAAGATTACACAAAAATGCAGAACAAGAAGCAAATATTAAGGCCGAAGAATTACGAAAAAGTTGGGAAAATGAATTAAATTCAAAAATATTAAAAAATGGAGAATCTAATATTGATGATAGAGCAAATCAAAAATTTTCTGATTATATGCGCGAGTGGGCAGAACAACAAAGAGGAAAAAAGCAAGCAACTACAAGTTCAACATATATATCAAATGTAAATGGAATAATTGCACCCTACTTTGATAAAACAGATATAACACTTACTAATTTGGATAAATTGCATTTACAAAATTTCTATAATTATCAATATTCTAGAATTCTTGATAAAGGTCCAAATAAAGGTAAACCTGTTGGCAAAAATACAGTAAAACATTATCATAGTGCTATACATAAAGCCTTAAATGATGCAATAGTGTCAGGAATAATCGACCATAATCCAGATGATTATACACAACTAGAGCAACCCGATGATTATGTTGCAAAATATTATACAGAAACTGAATGTTTAGAACTATTAGATAAAGTTAAAGGAACTAATTTAGAATTATTTATTAATATTGCTGTATATTATGGTTTAAGACGTTCAGAAATATTAGGCTTAAAATGGAATGCTATTGATTTTACACAAAATCGTATTTCAATTAAATATAAAGTAACTGAGGCAACTATAGATAACAAAAGAGTTTTAGTTGAAAGTGATAAATTAAAAAGCAAATCAGCACATAGGTCTTTACCATTGGTAAAAAGTGTTAAAAAATTATTAAAAAAAGAAAAACAGAAACAATCTGATAACAAGAAATTGTTTGGAAATTCATATAAAAATAAAAAAAATTATATTTTTGTATATGATGATGGTGAGTTAATAAAACCAGATACAATTACTAATAGTTTTCCAAACTTTTTAATTAGTAATGATTTAGAAAAAATAAGATTGCATGATTTACGTCATACTTGTGCTAGTCTTTTATTGGCTAATGGTATCAGTATGAAAGAAATACAAATGTGGCTTGGCCACTCAAGTTTTAATACTACTGCTAAAACTTATGCACATTTAGACGATTCTTTTAAGTGCAATTCAGCAAATGTAATTAGTAATATTTTAGATGGAAGTAATAATACAAAACAATAAAAATATGTATTTTTAGCAATTCATTAGAACTTTCATTAGAAATCCTTTAGAAAAGCAAAAAAAATAATACCAAGAGAATGTTTCCAATCTCTTGATATTACTTGGTGCAGATGGCCGGAATCGAACCGGCACGAGGTTTAACCCTCGCAGGATTTTAAGTCCTGTGCGTCTGCCAGTTCCGCCACATCTGCATGAATGTCTTGCAACTGACAATGCTTATTATAATACCTTTATATATAATTTGTCAATACAATTTTTCATTTTTTTTAAATTTTTATTTTGTATCTGTAACTTCCTCTTTTACATTACTCTTATCATTTTCTATCCATCTCATAACTTTTATATCTTTATATGCTTCTAAAACATTTTGATATTTATTTGTTTCTTCTTCCCAAATAGAAGCAGGTACTTTATCAAAAGCACTAAATATCTTTTCAGCTTCTTTTAAGAACATTATTTGTTGAGGAGTAGTCATTTTTTCATATTTCTTTGCAATTTTGTCTAATTTATCTAATTCTTGGTTTGCCTCTATAAATGACCAGAAGTCTTTTACAGTTAAACCTGCCATCTTTATTTGCATAACAGCAAATACGACTAAACCAAAGATTATCAGCACTAGCATATATATGATAAATAATAATACTGCCATAAACACACCTTCTTAAATTTTAAGTCCATTTAATTATACCATAACTACTTTTTATTTGTAAATAAGAAAAGTAGCTTCGCTATATATGCAGATTGCTTTGCAATCGCTCAAATATAGGTAACTTAACCTTGTTATATATGCAAAAATCTTCGATTTTTCCTATATAATAAAAAGCGAATATAAGATGTGTAATATTAACATCCTATATTCGTTTTATCATACTGATTTTTAACAAATATTATTTAGAAAAATATCTTTTTAATAATCCGTCAAATCCTCTTCCATGACGAGCTTCATCTTTAGCCATTTCATGAACTGTATCATGTATAGCATCATATCCTAATTCTTTAGCTCTTGTAGCTAATTCTTTTTTACCCATGCAAGCACCTTGTTCTGCAGCTGCTCTTAATTCTAAGTTTTTCTTAGTATCTGCATAAACAACTTCTCCTAATAATTCTGCAAATTTAGCAGCATGTTCAGCTTCTTCTAAAGCATATCTTTTAAATGCTTCTGCTATTTCTGGGTATCCATCTCTATCAGCTTGACGACTCATAGCTATGTACATACCAACTTCTGTACATTCTCCCATAAAGTTATCTTTTAATCCTTTAACAACTTCTTCGTCTAAACCTTGAGCTACACCGATTTTGTGTTCATCTGCATAGTCTTTATCTCCACTCATATCTTTTAATTCAAATTTGTCTTTACTAGCTCCACATTGTGGGCATTTTTCTGGAGCTTCATCTCCAATGTGTACATATCCACATACTTTACATACATAAGCTTTCATTTTTATTCCTCCTATAATATAAAATTTTATTTTGTAAGAAAAATCGTTAGATTTTTCTGAAACAACAAAGTTAGGCTACCTAAACCTGTGAGATTTGCATATATGGATTTTATCTTTCCTTATTTTTGCATTTTTCACATTTTCCTTTTAAAATAATTTTGGAACTTGTTACTTCTGCATTGATAATATTCGCAAATTCTTTTAGTTTTTCGTTAAGTTTTTCATTATCACATTCATCTAAAAAGATATCTTGTATTTCATTACATTCTAAACATTGAAAATGAAGATGAGGTGTAAGATTTCCATCAAACCTATCTGATTCCCCTTGTTTAGTTTCTATTTTTAATATCTGACCACTTTCATATAATGCTGCTAAATTCCTATATACTGTTGCAATACCTATAGTTGGCATAATTTTTATTATATCTTTATATAGCATTTCTGCAGTTGGATGGTCGTTTCTTTCTTTTAAAACGTTTAATATTAACTCTCTTTGCTTACTATATCTTTCCATAACATCTCCTTAAGTGATAACCATTATCATTATGGCATAACAACAAATAATTGTCAACACTTTTTTTAATAAATTTATATATGTTTTTTGTAATATTTAGTTTTTTTTTGTAGTATTTTATGATAGAATACTGCTAGAAAATTTATTTAATTTATAATCAAACTAGAAAGGAATGAACTTAATTATGAATTTTAAGAAATGTTTACGTTGTGGATGCTTTTTTTCATCAGTAGATGATATTTGCCCAAATTGTGCACCAAAAGATAATTTTGAAATGTCAAAATTAAAAACTTTTTTAACTAATCAAATAGAAGATGCTTCAGTTGCAGATATAAGTAAAGGTACTGGAATTGATGAATCAAATATAAATAGATTTATGAATAATAAAGACTTTATTAAAGCTGTAAAAAAAGAAAAAAATAATATAGATATCAATTTATAAGGAGGACGTTTTATGTCTAATATTTTTGAGGAATTAACACAAAGAGGTTATACAGAACAATTAACACATCCAGAAGAAATTAAAAATTTATTAGATAATGAATCAATATCATTTTATATAGGATTTGATCCAACTGCAGATAGTTTACATGTAGGACATTTTATTTCTTTAATGGTTGCATCACATATGCAAAAAGCAGGACATAGACCAATTATTTTAATTGGTGGTGGTACAGCTACAATAGGTGACCCTTCTGGTAAAACAGATATGAGAAGAATGATGTCTAGAGAAGAAATAGATCATAATGTTGAATGTTTTAAAAAGCAAATTGCTAAATTTTTATCTTTCGAAGGTGAAAATGCTGCAATAATAGTTAACAATGCAGATTGGTTACTAGATTTAAAATTTATTAACTTTGCAAGAGAAATCGGTTCATTATTTTCTGTTAATAAAATGCTTGCTGCAGAATGTTATAAACAAAGAATGGAAAGAGGTTTAACATTCTTCGAACTTAGCTATATGTTAATGCAATCATATGACTTCTTATATTTACATGATAAATATGGATGTAAATTACAAATGGGTGGAAACGACCAATGGTCAAACATTCTAGGTGGTGTTGACTTAATAAGAAGAATTGGTCATTCTGATTCTTATGGTCTTACATTTAAACTTCTTACAACAAAAGAAGGTAAAAAAATGGGTAAAACAGAAAAAGGTGCATTATGGCTAGATGCAACAAAAACATCACCATATGATTTTTATCAATATTGGAGAAATATTGATGATGCTGATGTAAAAACTGTTTTAAGTTTACTTACTTTCTTACCTATGGAAAAAGTTGAAGAACTTTCTAATTTAAAAGATGAAAAAATAAATGAAGCTAAAAAAGTAGCTGCATACGAAATAACAAAATTAATTCATGGCGAAGAAGCAGCAAAAAAAGCAGAAGAAGCTTCTAATGCTCTATTTGGTGGACAAGGTAGTTTAGACAATATGCCAACTGCATCAGTTGCAGATAATATTTCTATATTAGATGCAATAATTCAAGTTGGATTTGCACCATCAAAAGGTCAAGCACGTCAACTAATTACACAAGGCGGTATATCTTTAAATGATACAAAAATATCTGATACAAACTATGTACTTTCAGATACAGATTTTAAAGATGGATTTGCAATTCTAAAAAAAGGAAAGAAATCTTATTACAAATTACAAAAATAGTAAAAATACAGGATAAAGCATTTTATCCTGTATTTTTTATAGCTTATATTCAATTAAAAACGGGATTTAAGGAACGTCCCCAAATCCCGAAGGAACTTTTCCAAATCCCACATGAGGTTTCCAAATCCCGTTTATATATTTTAATCATTATCATCTTCGCTGTTCTTATTTTTCTTTCTATTATATTCCACTAATTTCTTTTCGTTTTTATATGTAATAATTGTTAATGTTAATACTGCTAATATAATTCCTAATGGTAATGTGTAATAACTAATAGGTATTCTAGTTATTGCTAAAACACTTAAATATAGTGCTTCTATTACTATTGGCCAAATTATTAATTTTGCCACAACTTTTACTACTCCTAATTTTCTAAATCTTATTGCTTCATAAACAATAATTAAAGCTGCTGAAATTACTATAGGCCAAACATAATTTGCCATTAAGTCTCTTCCTCTGTAATGAGGTATTTCTACTACAGTTAAATCATCTTTTGTTAAAGATGTTTCATATTTTTCATTTATTTTTGTTACTAAGTTATTTAATTGTTCATCATTACTTTCTCTTACTGTAATTGCTACAGAATCATTAAAGAATTCTATTTTTTGTATTAATACATCATTTGTTCCAAACACTTCTTTAGCAATAGACTCTACATCAGATTTTGTATAATCTTTACCAATATAAACTTCGATTCTATTAGAATCATCATATGCTAAACTAAATTTAAACTTTGCTGTACATCCAACAACTATACCTGCAATTATTATAATTGCTATTAAAAGATATAGTATTTTATTTTTCATATTAGTTTTTTTGCGTTCCATCTTTTCACCCTCTCATATTATTTTTCTTCTGCTTTTATAATTAAATTTTTAGTTACAAGTAAATTATATATAACTGATGCTGTAATTCCCCAGAAAACAACCATTCCAAAACTATATATTGGAATAAATGAGTTGAATGCAAATACAATAGCAATTATATATGCTGGTACAGACATCATACAGAATTTTACAAGTACACTCTTCATTACTTTGTCATTATCTTTCTTACCTTTTACAGCTTTTAATAACATGTAAAGTAATACATAATTTAATAATTGTATTAATGCTAATCCTATAATTCCACCAATTCCTACTTCTACATTTGTAAGTCTTAAAATTAATAATATAACTGCAATAAATCCAACATTAGATATTGTTGCAAGTATTCCATTTACTCTAAATTTAATTATTAAGAAGATAAATAATACTACTGCAATAGCTCCTAATACTATAATTACATTTTTTAATAAATCTACTGTTATTGGAGATTCTATATATTTATTGCTTTCTAATGAATATGTAATTAGCATTACACCATTTTTTATTAATGAAGCCATTGTTTGAGCTTGTGTTATATATGTATCTAATTTGTTGTTTTCATCATCTGTACTTAATGCACTTCCTGTTCCAATTAACAAGTCTAATGTTCCTGTTGTATTTTCCTCAGAAAATTGTTGTCCTGGTGCAATTGTAGTTCCATCTATTACCATATCTATTTTCTTAGATGATGTTTCTTCTGTATCTGTTGTTCCGTCAGTTGTTGTATTTGTAGCTTCATTTGCTGTTTCTGCAGCATTTAAGTCTTCCTCTGTTATTTCATTAGATACTGTATTGTTATCTACTGTATTTGTTGTATCCTCTGTTTCTGCATTACTGTTGTATGTTTTTGATATCTCTTGTAATTTTTCTTTTCCTTGTTTATTAAATTCTATTTCTAAATACACGTTAACTCCTGATTGTGTATTATTATATAAAACTCTAGCATCTTTTACATCATCATTGTTTAATAATATTTCTTCTGTATCTGAATCTTTTAATTCGAATTTTCCTACTTCTGATAATGTTGATATTATATCATCTGTTGACTTGTCTTCTTTTAATTCTACAACTATATTCCCATTGTCTTTATCTTGTCTTACTTTGTAATCTGTAACTCCAGATGTTTTTAGTCTATTTATTAATATTTGTTTTGATTTTTCATAATTTTCAGCAGTTAAATTTTCTGCCTTATTTGTTTCTTCTGATGTTTTTGTATAACCATTCTCTGTAATAACATCTTCCGTATAGCCTTGGCTTGAAAGCTCTTCTTCTGTTCCTGATGCAATCTTAGCACCTGTTGAATCTGTTAACGTTACTGTTTCGTCTTGTTCGACATTTAATTGAATTATTCTATTTCCTTCTATATCTGAACCTAATATGAAGTCTGGAATAACATCTGACATTTCGTTTTTATCTTTTACATATATGCCTACAAAAGATATTAAAGATAACAAAATTATAATAAATACTATTAATGTTATTCTTAAACCTTTCAATTTGTTTATTTCTTTTGCTTTTTGCTCTTTTTTTAGTTTTTCCTCTTTGTTCACTTTTTCTCCTCCTTAGTTAAAAACATTGAATATAGTCTTGTTAAATTCTATCTTAAATCATAAAAAAATTCAACTACTTTTTCCTAAATAGTTGAATTTTATAATTGGTAAACTTTAGTTATTGATTCCGTAGATAAATCTACGATTTAAACATCACTTTATTATCCTATTTTTTCCTATTAAGATTAACTCCTATTATTCCTCCTATTCCCCCAGCAATAACACCTAAAATAATTAATAAAATAGTTTTGCTAGAAAAATTAATATTTCCTGAAAATATTAAAGAAATTAATAAATAAATAAGCATATATAATACACCTATTATTAAGCCATTTACTATTCCCTTCTTTTCTAACTTAATAGTTGCAATTGAACTTCCTATTAAAATTGCTAATGTATTTACTGCTATTACTAATGTTGGTATATTATTATCCGAAATACTAGAATATGTCATTATTAATGATAAAATTATTAGTCCAAAGATATTTATTATAAAAGCTATTATTTCCCCTTTTAATATAGCAATTCCATTCTTTTTTAATATTCCTTCTTCCATAATTTAAGCCTCCCTAATAAATTCTATTTAGGGAGGCTATTAATTATTACTTTAATTTCTTACTAATTCATTTGTATCAGATGTTCCGTTATTAATGTTCATATTGTTATTTAAATTTGAATCATTAACATCTGTATTAACTTTCTTAATTCCATTTGCCTTAAATACTTCATCTAAGTTTCCTTGTTGTCCATTCATCTCTAGATAATAAACATCTTTTCCATTTTCTGTTCTATAGAAAATATTATCTAATAAGAATCCAACTAATTGTTCTCCTAATGGGTTATATACTGCATATTTCTTATTTGTATCATTTTCACTTATTTCTTTTCCTACTATAATTCCTTCGTAGTCTTCTAGTAGTACTGCATTGTTTGCAGATTTTGTTTGTGTTGAAGTTACTATACAACCGATACTGTCATATTCTACTGGTAATATAACTTCTCCATTTATGTTATATAATCCCCATTTTTCATCTCTTTCTACAGGTATAATAGAATCATAGAATAAATATTGATTTCCATCTTGTACACTTGGATATTGATTTTTATCTACACCAATTTGATCAAATTCGGCATATAGTATTTGTCTTTCACTCTTGTTGATTACACCATATTTATCATTGCTTTCTACTATATAAAGTCCTGCATCTTTATCTAATAACTTTATAGAATCATAACTCATAGTGATTTTGGTTTGTCCTAATTCACTTATAATTCCATATTTGTCATTATTTTCTACTAAAAATTCTTCTGTTGTTTCTAACCATTGTACACTTGTATAACGTGGACCTGCAATTTCTGTTCCATCTGGTCTAATGATTCCTGTTAATCCATTTTCTTTTTGAGCAACAATCATATCAGATGCTAGTGCTTTTTTATTAACGAAGTTTGAATCTACTGCATTATATCCTAAACTTGCAATTTTTGTTTGATATTGTTCATATAAATACTCTGTTCCTGCTAAAGTAATTTTATTTGTTGCTTGGTTATAATTTACTTTTGCATTTAATAATGGTTGTAAATCTTCTACATATGCATATAGTTGTCCATTTGCATATTTTATCCTTTCTGATAAATACATATAACCATATTCGTTATCATTAGTGTCTTCTTTTAATAAGACTTTATTTATTTTATTTTGGTTAGCATGGAATTCTACTGCTTCATCATTACATTGAACAACACCTGAATTATTGTCTTCAGAATTTTTACCATATTCACCATGTAAATAAGTATATCCTGTTACATATGGTGCCACATCTGAAATAGATATAAATACTTTACCTGTTTGCTCATCTGTTATAATTGTTGTATCTTTTACTGAAACTCCCACTCCATCAACTGTAATTCCCCATTGTAAACTTTGGAAATACATCATTGCTACAACTATTCCAATTATTAAAAGAATTGCTACAACTATACATGAAATAATTATTATTCCTTTTTTCTTTACTTTCTTTTTTTCTTCTTTGAACAATTCCTCATTATCAAATAAATCCATAACTTTCCCCCTATTTAATTATTCTTTTGTATCATATCCGTACTTTTTATAAAACTCTTTTCTAAAGTTTCCTAAATTATCATTCTCTATTTCCATTCTAACTCTTTCCATAAGTTTAGTCAAGAAATACAAATTATGAATTGAAAGTAATCTAACTCCTAAAATTTCCTTTGCTTTTATTAAGTGTCTAATATATGCTCTTGTATAATTTTTACAAGCATAACAATCACATTCACTATCTATTGGACCCCAATCTTTTTCGTAAGTTGCATTTCTTATTACAACTTTTCCATTCCATGTCATTGCAGTTCCATTTCTTGCAATTCTTGTTGGTAAAACACAATCACACATATCTATTCCAGCCATTGCTGCTTCTATTAAATAATCTGGGCTTCCTACTCCCATTAAGTATCTTGGTTTATTTTCTGGCATAAGTGGTGCTGTAAAACGTAATATATCTAAGAATTCTTCTTTAGGTTCCCCTACACTTATTCCTCCTATTGCATATCCTGGTAGATCTAATTTTGCTAAATCTCTTGCAGATTTTTCTCTTAGATCTTTATAAAATCCACCTTGTATAATTCCAAACAAAGCTTGTTCCTCTGGTCTTGCATGTGCTACTTTACATCTCTCTGCCCATCTTGTAGTTCTTTCCATAGATTTTTTTGTATAATCATATGTTGATGGATATGGACAGCATTCATCAAAAGCCATCATGATATCTGATCCTAAAATATTTTCTGTATGCATAACACTTTCTGGTGTAAATTTAATTTTTCTTCCATCTAAATGAGACCTAAATTCTACACCTTCTTCCGTTATTTTTCTAAGACCACTTAAACTAAATACTTGGAATCCTCCACTATCTGTTAGTATTGCTCTATCCCAGTTCATAAACTTGTGAAGTCCACCTGCTTCTTGTATTACTTCTTCCCCAGGTCTTAAATATAAATGATATGTATTTGATAATATAATTTTTGCATCGATTTCATTTTTTAATTCATCAGGTGTCATACTCTTTACTGTTGCTTGTGTTCCTACTGGCATAAATACTGGTGTCTGTATATCACCATGAGGAGTGTGTATTACGCCTCTTCTTGCTCCAGTTTGTTTACATTTATGTATTAACTCATATGTTACTGCTGGTTTCATATTTCCTCCTTTAATTATTTTTTTGATATAACATTTGAACATTATACTTTTTAAAGCCTAATTTTTCATAAAATTTTAATGCATCAACATTATTACTGAATGCATAAAGTTCGAAAGTCTCTATTCCCTTTTCTTTAAAACTATTCATCATTGTCTGCATTAATTGTTTTCCTATGCCTTTGTGTCTATATTCCTCTAATACGTATAAATTATTTATTGTTCCTAACTGTACTGTATACCATTCTTTTTTAGATAATATCTCTCCAGTTATAAATCCTACTATTTTTTCATCTTCCTCTGCTACAAATATAAACTGCTTATTTAAAAAATAATTGTAATCTCTTTCTCCTACTTCAGTATATCCCCATTCTGGTACTGCAATATTTAAGCCTATATCTTTCTCATATTTTGAAAGATTATATCTTAGGTCTTGTACAGCCTTCATATCTTCTTTTCTTGCTTTTCTAATGTTCATATAATCACCTACTTATTTACATATTTACAAATTTCGCTTTCAGTGACCTCTTCTTTTTTACAATTAAACTCTTTGGCTATATTTTCAAACATGATATCTATCTTATCTGCACTAGCTAAATCCTTTGGTCTACCATTTTGTCTATACCAATTATAATCATCTATTATAGAACGACAAGGATATCCATCTATATTATATATTTTTTCGTTTTGTAAATCTTTAACTAAAACAGCCTCAGTTTTTTCGTTTACAGTATAATGGTTTGGAAATGGCTTTCCACTTATATGTACATTAAATCTTTTACTTAACTTATCAAACGAATTTTGTGTTACATATAAATCCACATCATCTGTTTCTTCTTTTAAATTATGCATTAATAAACTTCCGCCACTTATTATACAGTATTCTTTTTTATCTAGCTCTAGGCTGTCTAAATATACTTCAAATTCTTTTTTATTCATTATTCAACACCCCTTTATCTTCTATTTCTAGAAGTTGTCTTACATATAATCTTTTTGGATTATCTAGCTTGTCCAATTCTTCTACTGCTCTACCTAGTTTTAAAAAATGTAATTTTTTAAATTCCTTTTCTCCTTCTGTTTCTTCTAAAAATTGATAATACTTATTAAAATGCTCTTCTAATTGATTTTTTGTATACATTGAATATGCTTTTAATATTACACAGTATGAATGTCTTTTTCCTTCTGGTTTTTCTATATATTCGAAATTGTAATTTTCTATTTGTTCTTTATTGTCTAAATCTAAATTTAATTCTTCTTTTAATTCTCTTTTGGCTGTTTTTATTAAGTCAAATTCACCATTTACTATATCAAATTTTTCGTCTATACCTCCACCAGAAACTTGCATCATCCTAGGATAAGAAGTTGTGTTATCTAGTTCACCTACAACAGCATATCCATCTTTAGTAACAATATATGTTCCTCCTGCAAGATTGTGGCAAGCATATTTTTCTTCTATACCATGCCTTTCATCATATAAGTAGTGTGCATAATCTGTTTTTTCTATTGTTAGAAGTATATCATCTTTATTTTCTTCCATTTTTGTTACATTCCAAACTTCGCCATTAAATAAGTTTGGATTTTCTTTTACTTGTTCATTCCAAAATATATCTATTTTATCTCGCAAACTTTGTGGCAAATTCATTCTTTTATGAATAGTTTTTGTTTTAACTTGCTTTTTTGTATGTATAACCATAATTTTCTCCTATCTTACAAAATAAGCATTGCATCTCCAAAACTGAAAAATCTATATCTTTCTTTGACAGCCTCATTATATGCTTTCATAATATAATCTCTACCTGCTAATGCAGAAACGAGCATTATTAATGTTGATTCTGGTAAATGGAAATTTGTTACTAAACCATCTAAACATTTATATTTATAACCTGGATAAATAAATATTTGTGTGTCCCCTTCAGTAGGTTTTACCATTCCATTTTCATCTGCTATTGTTTCTAATACTCTACAAGAAGTAGTCCCTACGGCTATAACTCTTTTTCCATTTTTCTTAGCATTATTTATTTTATCTACATCTTCTTGTTTTATATAAAAATGTTCTGAATGCATATGGTGTTCTTCTACATTTTCTACTTTTACTGGTCTAAAAGTTCCAATTCCTACATGTAATGTTACATTTGCTACATCAATTCCTTTTGCCTTTATTTTTTCAAAAAGTTCTGGAGTAAAATGTAAGCCTGCTGTTGGTGCTGCTGCTGAACCTTCATATTTGGCATAAACAGTTTGATATCTATCATTATCTTTTAAAGATTCATGAATATATGGTGGAAGTGGCATTAAACCAATTTTATCTAGAATTTCGTTAAATATTCCTTCATATTTAAATTCTACTTTTCTTGTTCCACCTTCCATTACATCTAGTACTTTTGCCTTTAATATTCCATCTCCAAATTCTACTTCTGTACCAGGTTTTAATTTATGTCCTGGTCTTACAATACATTCCCATATATCTCCTTCTATTCTATTTAATAGAAGGAATTCTATTTTTGCTCCTGTTGCTTTTTTACCATATAATCTTGCTGGTATAACTTTTGTATTATTTCTTACTAAACAATCTCCTGGCTCTAAGTATTCTATTATGTCTTTAAATGTTTTATGTTCTATAGTTTGGCTTGCTCTATTTAAGACCATTAATCTAGATTCATCTCTTTTTTCTATAGGTGTTTGTGCTATTAATTCTTCTGGTAAGTCATAATAAAAATCTGAAACGTTCACTTTAAAAATCTCCTATCTATATATATTGTAAATTGAGTTTTCTGTATAATAGAAAATTCAACAAAATTCCAAACTTATTATACTATATTTTTTATGTATACTCAAGGTTTAAAAACCTATTTTTTCTTTTAATTCTTGCTTTGTTAATTCTAAATCTTTACTATTTTCTATTTTTAAACAATGTATATTAGGATATTTCTTTTCTATTTCATCAGACATTTCTAAATATACTTTTTGTTGATTTATGCTTTTCTCTGCTTCGAATTTAGCATATTTTGGCACTGCTTTATTCTCCCTTTTTAGTCTTTGAGCATATAAACTTTCATCTTCTAAATATAGTGTAACATAGTAAATTTCAAAGTCTAATTTAGCAAAATCAGCTAGTAATTCTTCATAAACATCTGTAAATGAGTACTCTTTATAGTTTAATCTACAATAATTTTCTTCTGTAAAAAATGTTCTATCAAATACTAAATTTATACTTTGATTTCCTAATTTTTTTAAATACTCTACTAAATCCCTATACATTATTTCTGCTTTTTTCTTTCCTGTAGGCGTACTATCTGCGGTTCCACACAATCTATATAAATTTGTATATGGAATTGTATATCTTAAATAATCCGTAATTGTTGTTTTGCCTGCGCCTTGTGGTCCTTCTACTACTATTAATTTTGAATTTGCCATTTTTTATTCCCCCTATTACAAACTAAAAATATTATATAAAAATAGCATTTTTTTTACAATAAATTTACGTGATTTTTATATCTATTTTTGATACAATATTTTTGGTGAATTTTATGAAAAAAACAAGCATTTTTTTGATCAGGCATTCTGAACAATTAAAGATTAATAGTTTATTAAATAGTTCTGAAAATAGTCAAATTGCAAATGAGAAAATTATTTTATCTGTAAAAGGCGAAAAAAAGGCAGAAAAACTGAGTAATATATCAGAACTATTCAATCTAGATGCAGTATGGTGTAGTAATTATGTTCGAGCATTAGCTACTGCTAAATACATAGCTGAACGTAATAATTTAGAAATACAAATTAGCACAGCTTTAAACGAAAGAAAATTAGGAAATTTAGATTCTCTAGCTAAGCTTAAGGATAAATATACTCATCTTTTTACTACAGAACAGTTATTAGATGAAAACCTAAAAAACGAAGATGGCGAGAATAGATTTGAAGTTAATAATCGAATGACAGGTTTTATTAATAAACTATTAGCTAAATATAGTGGATCTAAAATTGCAATAGTTAGTCATGGTGCAGCAATTAAATTTTTATTAATGAATTGGTGTTCATTAGATCAAAATTTTGATTTAGTTTACAATGATACTATTTTAAATATTGATTCCCCTAGTGTTATAAAACTTGAATTTAATAAAGATTCCCTACTAAATTTAAGTCAATTATATTAATTTAATTATTATTTTGACATTTTAGTATATTTTTACCTACTTTTTAATAAACTATTAATATGGAGGTTTTGAGAAATGTCAAAATTCAAAATTTATTTTAAGGCTATTCTTATTCCGGTTCTTGTTGGTGGTATTGTTGGTTTCCTTATTTCTGGTAGTATTGATTATAATTCTTTAGAAAAACCTTTTTTATCACCACCTAGTATGACTTTTCCTATTGTATGGACAATTCTTTATATCTTAATGGGGATTTCATACGGAATATTAGCAAGTAATTCATTGCTAGATTCAAAAATAAATTCTATCTACTATTTACAATTGTTTTTTAATGCTCTTTGGCCTATTGCTTTCTTCTTATTAAAATGGAGATTATTTGCTTTTATATGGATTATAATTCTTGCAATTTTAATCATTATTATGATAGCTAGATTTTATGAAAAGCATAAAACTGCTGCATGGTTACAGGTTCCATACTTATTATGGACATTATTTGCAACATATTTAAATTTCGGAGTTTATTTACTTAATCGATAATTTTTTAACTACTAAAAATTTTTTTATTATATTTTTAATTTCAACAAACTTAATAAAGAAGTAGAAATTTTAAGTATCTTCTTAATTTTCTACTTCTTTATATATTTTTATTATGATTTTTTTAATAAAGTTTTTAAGACTTTTCTCTTACTTTTTTATTTATGTCTACCCAGTGAACTTTAAGCTCCGTCCCTAAAGTTCAAAAAAGGGATTTAAGGAACGTCCCCAAATCCCTGCGAGGACCGTCCCCAAATTTCTTTTTTTATTTTTATTTTACTACTTCAACATCTATATCTATTTTTTCATCGTTTATTTTTGTTTCTACATAGTTGTCTCTTTTTTCATTATAGAAGATGTTATCTGCTAATGTGTCTTTCATTATTTGTTCTTTATATTTTTCTATAACTTCTTTTAATGTATCACAATTTGCAAAGTATAAGTTTATTCTATCTAATACTTCGAAGTCTCTATCTTTTCTCATGTTTTGTACTTTAGATAAAATTTCTCTTAAATATCCTTCTTCTTTTAGTTCTGGTGTTATTGTTGTTTCTAATACAACTCCAAGTTCACCTTCACCTGCGAAGGCATATCCTTCTTTACCTTGCATTGTTACTAATAAGTTAGATTCGTCTAATGGTATTTGTTCGTCTTCTACTTCGATGTATTCTACTCCACCGTTTTTTACTTTGTTTGCTAAATCCATTTGATTTAGTTTAGAGATTGCTTCTCTAATTTTTGGTATTAATTTTCCATATTCTTTTCCTAAAACTGGTAGATTTGGTTTTATTTCGAAGTCAACGTATTTAGACATATCTGCACCTAGAACTACTTCTTTTACATTTAGTTCATCTTTTACGATGTCTCCATAATATTCTGGAAGTGTTCCTACAGAAATTAGCATTTCTGAAAGTGGTTGTCTATTTTTGATATTAGCTGCATTTCTTGCACTTCTACCTAATTTAACAATCTTGTATGCTAAGTCCATTTCTTTTTCTAAGTCTTTATCTATTTCAGCTTCATTTACTTCTGGCCATAAGCATAGATGTACACTTTCTGGTGCTTCTTTATCTAAATTAACAACTAAGTTTTGGTAAATTTCGTCTGTTATAAATGGTACAAAAGGTGCTGCAACTTTTACTAAACTAACTAATACTGTATATAAAGTTACATATGCTCCAACTTTGTCATCTTCCATTCCACTTGCCCAGAATCTTTCTCTGTTTCTACGAACATACCAATTAGAAAGTTCATCTGTAAAGTCTTCTATTAATAAAGCTGCTCCTGTTATGTCATATTTATTTAATTTTGCATCTACTTCTTTTATTAATGTATACATTTTAGAAAGTATCCATTTATCCATTACATTTGTTACTTTAAAGTCTTTGTAGTTTAATGGATTAAACTCATCTATTTCTGCATATAGAACATAGAATGAATATACATTCCATAATGTACTTAAGAATTTTCTTTGTGTTTCTTGTACACTTTTTACAGATAATCTTGTTGGAATCCATGGTGCACTACATGTATAGAAATGCCATCTAGTAGCATCTGCTCCAACTGTATCTAGTAATTCAAATGGATCTACACCATTCTTTTTAGATTTAGACATTTTTTGTCCTTTATCATCTAGAACATGTCCTAATACTATACAGTTTTCATATGATGATTTATCAAACAAACATGTAGAAACTGCAAGTAGTGTATAGAACCATCCTCTTGTTTGGTCTATAGCTTCTGAAATAAACTGAGCTGGGAAGTTTGCTTCGAATATTTCTTTGTTTTCGAATGGATAATGCCATTGTGCAAAAGGCATTGAACCAGAATCGAACCAACAATCTATAACTTCTTTTGCTCTTGTCATTTCTTTACCACAATGTGGACATTTTAGATGTACATCATCAATATATGGTTTATGAAGTTCTATATCGTCTGGTACATTTATTCCTTTTTCTTTTAATTCTGCTATACTTCCAATACATTCTTGGTGACCACATTCACAAGTCCAAATTGGAAGTGGAGTTCCCCAATATCTATCTCTTGAGATTCCCCAATCTATAACATTTTCTAAGAATTTTCCAAATCTTCCTGTTTTAATTGTTTCTGGCATCCAATTTATTGTGTCATTATTTTTTAATAAATTGTCTCTTAGTTTGCTCATTGCAACAAACCAACTTTCTTTTGGATAATATAAAAGTGGTGTGTCACATCTCCAGCAATGTGGATAAGAGTGTAGATGTTTTTCTTTACTGAACAATTTATTTTCTTCTTCTAACCATTTACAGATACCTTCATTACAATCTCTTACGAATTTGCCTGCCCAAGGTTCTACTTCCGGAACAAATTTTCCTTCTTTGTCTACTAAGTTTACAAAAGTTATTCCATTTTGTTTTGCAACTAAACTATCGTCTTCACCATATGCTGGTGCAATGTGTACTATTCCTGTACCGTCTGTTAATGTTACATAGTCCCCATGGATTACTTCGAATGCTTTTCCATCTACTTTTGCAAATGGCATTAGTTGTTCATATTTTGTTCCTAATAATTCTGTTCCTTTATATTCTTTTAAGACTTCATATTCTTTGTCTTTTAATACTGTTTCTACCAAATCTTTAGCTAAAACATATACTTCATATTTTGGTTCTTCCTCAGTTCCAACATTTACTTTTACATCTGCATATGTGTATGCTTTATTAACACATAATGCTAAGTTTGAAGGTAATGTCCAAGGTGTTGTTGTCCAAGCTAAAATATATTTATTTTCTTCACCTTTTACTTTAAATTTAGCTATACAAGTTAAATCTTTTACATCTTTATACCCTTGAGCAACTTCATGTGATGAAAGTGCTGTTCCACATCTTGGGCAATATGGCATTACTTTATGACCTTCATATAGTAATCCCTTTTTCCACATTTCTTTAAGTGCCCACCATACAGATTCTATATATTCATTATGATATGTTACATATGGTTTTTCCATATCTACCCAGAATCCTACTTTGTTTGTCATTTCTTCCCATAGATGAACATATGTGAAAACACTTTCTTTACATTTCTTTACGAATTTTTCTACACCATATTCTTCTATTTGTTGTTTTCCTGAAATTCCTAATTCTTTTTCTATTTCTAGTTCAACTGGAAGTCCATGTGTATCCCAACCAGCTTTTCTTAATACTTTGTAACCTTTCATTACTTTGTATCTTGGTATAATGTCTTTCATTACCCTTGTTTCGATATGTCCAACATGTGGTCTTCCATTTGCTGTTGGAGGTCCATCATAAAATGTGAAGTATCTTTTTCCTTCGTTCATTGCAAAGTTTTTCTTAACAATGTCTTTTTCTTTCCATAGTTTTGCTACATCATTTTCCATGCCTACAAAACCGTCTTTAAGTTCTACTTTTTTGTACACTGTAATTCCTCCTTCTTTTATTTTTTATTAGGGATTTCACTTTACTAAAGTATTGTAAAATCAACAATCAAAAAGCCCTTTTCATCCTGTTTAGGACGAAAAGGGCATAATTCCGCGGTACCACCTAATTTAATAACTTACGTTATTCTCTCTAATTTCTTTAACGCAGAATATACGACAAAACTTACTATTAGTTCAGTTTCGCAACATATAAGGTGATAACAATTATATTTTATCTTACTAGAATTTCAGCATACATCTAGCTCTCTTAAAGACTAATTTATAACTGTGTTGTCCTTATTTTGTCTTTTTTTATGTGCATCTATTATATCATGATATTTTTATTTTGCAAGTATTTTGCTATATTAATTTCTATGCAAATTTCATATCTTTATCTTAAAATAATCATAAAAATTGACCCAGCATATACTATTATTGTTCCTATTACCAATAAAATTGTGCTTTTACCATTTATTTTTTCAATTTTATTTGTACCTTCTTTTTTTATATTTTTTCTTAATTGTATAATTGTGTATACTTGAGGCGTTAATAAAAGTATATATATAATAAATAAAATTATTATAAAAATATTGTATTGTATTGAAGCTTTTTCTATGTCCAAGCCTATATAAGAAGAAGGTCGATCAACATATTTTAAGAAACAAAGAACTATTAAATTAATTATTCCCAAAACAAAAAATTTTTTTGTTCCATATCTTATAACTTTATTTGTATTTTTGTTTAATTTTATATTTTTCTGAATATAAATTATAGTACATATGGAAATAATTACTATTAATATAAGTATTATTAGCTGAAAAATCGCTTGTAGATCTACATATGCTGATAAAGTCTCTACATTTTGTAAATCTTGAATATCATATACATTCATTTTTTACTCCTTTATTCATCATTTATTGCATTAAAATAGCAAATATAAACCATAAGTATATAAAACAACAGAGAGAAACACCTATAATTCCTAATACCATTCCTGCTTTTCCTAATTTACTATTAATTCTATGTATAGATTTAACACCAAAAACTATTGCCAAAATTCCTGTAATTAACGACATATACCAAAATATAATTGTAAGTATTGATATAATTCCTAATGTTAATGATGCTGCTGGCATTCCTGAATAATTGCTAACTTCTTTTTTATAAATTTTTCCCATATTTATCCCCCTTAATCAAATAAAACTTCTTTAATTTCTGCTAATGTATCTATATTATTTGCTTTAATTTCCTTATTTGAAACAGTATATACTGTATCATCTATGTATAAGCCTCTAATATCTGAAGTATAGGCATTAGAATTAACATCATGTGTTATTATTCCTCTTAAATTAAATCCATTTGCTATATCTAAACTATATACTGCATATCCAACTTTGTTATATGTTCTACTCTTTAAGTAACTTGTGTATGACTTTGTAGCAGAAGATATATCATCTTCTTCTGTAATACTTAAATCTGTCGTATAATTTTTTATAGGAATTGCTAATAGATTTCTTTCTTTATCTAATAATAGTGCTTTATGATTTTCTAAAACAGTAGAATTTGTTTTAGAATCTCCTATTACTTCCTCTGATATCATTTTTGGATTACTTATATCAGTAACATCAAATAATGCCATTTTCATTCCTGTAACTTTTGAAGAACTTGAAGTAACTCTTCCTAAAGAATTTCTTCTAACAATTTCTTCTGTTTGGAAACCAAAACCAATAATATGATTTTCATCATATGGCTGTAAATATGTACTATATCCTGGAATCTTTAAAGCTCCTAAAGCTTTTGGATTTGCTGGGTCACTTAAATCTATAGAATATAATGGATCTACATTTTTATATGTTACAAGATATGCTCTATCCCCTACAAATCTTGCTGAATACATTTTTTCCCCTTTAGCAAGATATGCTGTTTCTCCTAATTGTTTTAAATTATTATCTAGGACTACTACTCTTGATCCTTTTGTTGTATATAATGCAATTCTTAAATTATCATCTTTTTCATCTAAAGAAAATTGGTCTATTGTTGTTCCTTCTACTTGAGTTTTAGTTTGATATTCTACACTTCCATCTTCTTTAAAATTAAATTTATATATGTTTGAACCATAAGTACTGTCACTCTCTTCTATTGCATCTCCAATTCCTAAAAGTCCTTTTAGTCCAAATATATCGCTAAATTCTACATCTCTGCTTCCACTATATCCATTATCAATTAAATACATATTTTTTTCTGATATATATGCATTCTCTACATCCATTAAATATGATTGAACTTTAATTTTATTTTCTGGTGTATTTAAATTATATGATGCTATAACTGTTTGCATCCTTGTATATAAGTCATTTATTTTATATGCATTTGGTTTATCTGGATTTACAGTAGCACCATCTTCTACATATTCTAAATTTCCTTCGCTTAATACTCTTCCAGATGAAATTACATATAAATTACCATTTATATACCTTGATGTATAATATTCCTTATTTATTTCAAATTCTTTTATTTTGTCCGGATTTTCTATATCTGCTAAATCATAAACCTTAACAATTGTTTTCGTATTATTTCCAGAAATAACTACTAATTTATTATTTTGTAATATTAAATCTTCTGGATATATATTACTCAATGGTTCTTCTATCTTTGCTACCACATTCATCTCAGTTGGATTTTTTGCATATGTTATATATACTGTATCGTCTGAAATTGAATATACATATTCACCATCTGTTTTTACAATATCTGCCTCATCCACATTTTCTACTTGTATATTTGTTGTTGAATAGTCTGAAGTACTTGATTCCGTATATGTACTTGGCACTATAGAATCATAAGATTTCGTACTATTTGCAGTAGATGTTCTTGGCTGTGGAATATTATATCCACCAGAAGATTGCGTCGAACTTGCATCTTCTATAATTCCACCAGAGAAACTACGAGTAGGCAACGCAATTAATGGACATATAAATGCTGCAGCCACGCTTGATCCTACTGATGAATTATATCCATCGACTATTTTAGATTTGATACTGTAATTCCAATAACAATAGCAATTACTAGCAATATAGCTATTATTACTGCTAATTTCTTTTTCATTTAATCCCCTCCTATGTCTTTTGTATTTCGACAATATTCTATCATATATTTGTTAGTTTTAACTAGCATTTTTTTATTGTTTAGAATATAATATGTACTATAAGAAATTATAAATATAATTCTTGTTACTATTTAAAGCCGAGGTGCTTAATATGAAAAATTACAAATTAGCAATTGTAGGTGCTACAGGTGTAGTAGGTAGAACTGCACTAAAAGTATTAGAAGAAAAAAATCTACCAATTAGTGAATATGTTTTATTTGCCTCAAATAAATCTGCTGGCAAAAAAGTTACATTTATGAATAAAGAATA
>OHTD01000337.1_pt1 | contig 25680 bp, 25 predicted proteins | sample 1578871 | NCBI WGS metagenome assembly OHTD01 (sample SAMEA3879574, study PRJEB24766) | human gut metagenome | biome: human-associated habitat; feature: feces | place: USA | collected 1985/1987 | reverse complement strand
TATGCCGTTGCGTTTTGCACAATCCGTTAGCTCGCTGAACATCTGGGGTCTAGTGATAGTTCCTCCATCCATAAACGATATGGCGGCGCCCTTTCCAACACGGGTAACCCATTGATGCCCTTGTGTTTCAGGCATATCGTTGGCCGTCGTACCCTCAAGTATAAGCGCAAGCTCCGGCTTTACATTATATGCCGCCGTCCTAGCGCCCCTCAAGCCCAGTTCTTCTTGCACGGTAAATACGCCATAGAAGTCGCAGTCATAGCTGTTTTTCAAAAGCTCCATAACTATGGCGCATCCGGCCCTGTCGTCCAGTGCCTTTGCCTTTATAAGCCCATCGCCGAATTCGCTGAATTCGGTAACAAAAGAAATATAATCTCCCAGCTTGACATATTTTTGAGCGTCGGCCTTGTCCTTGGCTCCGATATCAATATATAACTGCTTATGCTTATAAGCTTTTTCAAATTCGTCGCGGCTCTGGAGGTGGATCGCCTTCGAACCGATAACGCCAGGAACCTTGTCTTTTCCTATAACTACTCTTTTAGAGGGTACGACGCGCGGATCTATTCCCGCGGCGGAATAAGCTATAAGCCCGTCGTCGCGTATGCCGCGAACCATCATGCCAACCTCGTCCATATGGGCACATGCCATTATACGCCTTTTAGCGCCTTTCTTATGCGCATAAAGGTTGCCCATCGCGTCCGTCCATACCTCGTCGGCATATTGAGATACGATATTTTTGATATATCTGCGCACCTGGCCCTCGTCGCCGCTTACGCCGTTTATCTCAGTAAGTTCCTTTAATCGTCCAAGCATAGTTTTTCCTCCCAGTCGGATGTGATGCGGGCTATAAACTCGGAAACCACCTTAGCGGTCTTATCAAGCGTGTCCAGGCTCAATGTCTCCACCGTTGTGTGCATGTATTTTACAGGCGGCGATACTAGGCCCGTAGGGACGCCGCGCCGTGACATCTGTACGAAGTCGGCGTCCGTTCCCGAGAAGCCCATGGCAATTTCGGTTTCTGCCGCGATATTAAGCTCGCTTGCAGCGTCGAACAGCATATCCGCTATCTTTGGGTGTATATTGCCCCCGCGGCAGACGGCTATCTTATCGATTGCGCAGACGTCGAGCGAATCGGCGCCGGGCTGGTCGGCATGGCTTACGTCAAGTATAATAGCCATATCAGGCTCCACGCTGTACGCTCCTACGCCGGCGCCGGGTCCTCCGCATTCCTCCTGCGTTGAGGCGCACAGCACCACCGAGCACTCCAGCTTGCGGCTTGCCAGTATTTCGGCGCATCTGAACATGCACGCGACCAGCGCCCTGTCATCAAGCGTTTTGCCGGCTATCAAATTATTTTTCAGTTTTAACGGCGCTTCAAGAGCAAAGGTGACTATATCGCCTACCCTTACCAGCTCCTTTACGCGTTTGAGGTCAAGTCCGACGTCACAGCAAAGATCATCCATCTTGTATGCCGCGTCGGTTCCGCCCGTTATAAGGTGAGGGGGGACAGCGCCGACTATGCCCTTTAACGTTTCGACTCCGTGGACCACTACTTCGGATCCAGGCAGGACCCTTGGGTCCACTCCGGCCACAGAGCGTATATGGAGCATGCCGTTATCCTCAATATCCGTTACCATCATTCCGATCTCGTCCATATGAGCAATGACCATAACAACCGGCCTGCCGGTTCCGATGCGTGCAAACGTATTGCCGGAAACGTCATGCCACACGTCGTCCGTGAAGCGCCTGAAGTATTCCTCAACCACTCCGGAAACGGCCGTTTCATGGCCGGTTACGCCATTGACGGTGACCAGATCGGATATTGCTTTATACATATCCATCCATCGATTCTCCTTTTCAGCAAGGTTGGGGATATTATATCATGAATCATATAAAAAGGCTATAAATACGGCACACCCTAGGCAGCGGATTTATAGAATGTATGTTTTAACATTTTGTAAACAATGGCTAACCCGCTTGTTTATGAATACAAAAAGCCATTATACTAAATATGGAACGTTTATCGAGCTAATGAAACAAAAATCGACATTCAGGGAGTTAATTAGATGAAACAAAGGTTAACAGGCGTTATCGCGGCTATTTTATTGCTAACAGCAAGTGGCTGCGCTGAAAAAAGCGAGACGAATATCCCATCTGGAAGTGATACAACGCAAAGGCCTTATGACATAGTAATGCCTACATATGCGCCGGTCATGTCCCCCACGGACAATGGCAGCACCCCTGACGCAGGAAAGCACAATCCAATGCAGCCCACCCCGACGCCTGTTGAACTATTGGGTGAAAGTTCAAATACGATTGAATTTAAGTGGGAACTCATGCCGCGGGAAGGCGCGACCATCGTGCTTGGCCAATCGTTCAGCATTGAGGGAAAGATAGTAAGCGGCCAGCCGATAACAAAGGTCCAGCTGATCGTATGGAACGTCAGTGAAAACAGCAAGGAAATCGAGGTGTCCGCCCGACAGAGCGATATGGGCGCCTTAGAATACTCTCTAAACGGATATGAGGGCAGCCTGAACAGCATGGCTTCCTTTTCCAGGCTTAAGAATGGCGATAAGAGGATTGAGCTGATATGTTCAAATGGCGCTGAAACCGACGTAGTACTGTGGAGGGCAAATTTTACCGTAAGTGAATGGGCTACGCTGACCAGGGATAAAATCCATACGACGGGATACGACGCTCTTTATGAGCTTATCGGGGACGACTCATTTCTGTTTAAGTATAAGCTGCGGGAAAAGGCGTCACGCCGAATATATATAGACGACGAATGGTATAACAGGTACATCAGGTCGATTGAGTTTAGCGGTCACAATTTTAAAGTTCATACAGCGGCGTACGACAAATTCAAGGAAGCGTTTGATTATATAAACAGTTCTTGGATATGCATGAGCTATTCCGACGGATCTTCCACAGGTGTTTTTAGTTTATCAGAGATAGTTAAGCCCAACCCAGCGGATGGCGCGTATGTAGCGAGATTTCAGGATGCGTCCATGTCGAAAATAAGTCATCACAGCTTTGGGACGTGTATAGACCTAAATTCTAATATACCCGTCAACCAAATCCGCGTTAATGCTGACGGAGAGGACGAGAACTGGGCTCAGATTAAAAGTGCCGTATCTAAGCTAACATACGAAGGGCTTAAAACCGTGGATGGCAAGGATAACGTATATTGTTTCAGCTATTCGGGAGAGAGGCAGGGGCAGATGCTTGTACCGGACGCTTTGGTTAACTACATTATGCACGAACTGGCGTTTGCGCGGGCTGGTTTTTACTGGGGCGGTTACTTTGGCAGCGGTTCGGACGCCATGCATTTTACCCTTGCTGAAATAAATGATTCACACGTAACCTATCCGGAATGGTCCGACGCCACACCGGATCATGAAAGAATTCAAAAGGTATTTGAATACGCCGGGTGATTTATAAGCCGCAGCGTTAAATATAGTCGCATTATTAAGGCGGGCGCTGCGGATAAAATTCTTCCGCGGCGTCCGCTTATTAAGTACAAAATTCTTTTGACAGGCGGTTCAGATTTCAATCATATGAGCAACCTATTATTTGAAGAATTCCGTTTAAAAACCGGAACTTCTCCAGCAAGTAAAAGGAGTTCATTTATGCGTGGATTTTATGGAAGCGGCGGCAGAAAGGCGTATTTTGAGGGATGGTATATAAAGCAGCAGGCCAAGGATGAAACAATAGCGTTTATTCCGTCGTTTCATGTGGATGAAAAAGGGCGGTGTTTTGCGCATTTGCAGGCGATCACATCGTCCGGTTCCGCGGGGATGGAGTATCCAATCGGGGAGTTCTCAGCCAATCAAGGAAACCTGGATGTAACATTGGGCAAAAACAGGTTTACGGAAAAGGGAATAGAGGTATCCTTCTCGGCGGAAGGAATGAATATAGAAGGATTCCTTGATTTTGGAGAGTGGCATAGGCCCGATACCGATATTATGGGTCCATTTAGGTTTGTGCCGTTTATGCAGTGCAGGCATGGAGTATTCAGCCTCTTTCATGATGTCAGGGGTGTGCTTGAGGTCAACGGAAAACCGGTAGCATTTGAAAACGGACATGGATATATAGAGGCGGACAGGGGGACATCGTTCCCAAACAGCTACATTTGGACTCAATGCGGCTGGAAGGACGGGGGAGATCCGCGCTGCGTCATGCTGTCGATCGCTGAAATACCATTTTTGGCGGGGAGGTTTACAGGCTGTATCGGCAGCGTTTACTGCGAAGGCAGGGAATATAGGTTAGCTACTTATAGGCGCGTTAAGATTGAACGGGCCGGAGCGCTTGGCTGCGAGGTGAGCCAGGGCGAGCTGCGTCTTACAATAGACGTTTTAAATAAAAGGCCTCACGAGCTTCTTGCGCCGAATTCCGGCAAAATGTCAAGAACTATTCATGAAAGCGTTTCATGTAGAGTCAGATATAGATTTAGAATAGGGGAAGTTGAAAAATTCGATTTTATTAGCGACTGCGCCAGCTTTGAACACGTTGAAGGGATTGGCGTATAGAGGATGGGCTTCCATGTCTTGACACGGATTTCAATAAGTGATAATTTAGAAAAGGCATTTATAAGCTGTATTTATTCAGCGTCTTTAATGAATTACAAACTGACAGGCCTGCGCCCGACATTGCGCAGGACCGGGCCGGGTTTTCGGCAGCAATATGCGATTTTATGCGTTTGCGGGACATGGTTTGTTTCGCGGCGTTTTATTTATAGCTTATTGATATCAAAACGGTCCGAATGGGGGATCAGTATTAAAATATGAACGATAAAAAGTTAAAAACAAATGAACGGATTGCATTGAGGGCGTCAATCGACAGCATTGGAGCAAACGTCTTCTTATCGCTGGCAAAGCTATTCGCGGGAATTTTTGCGAAATCAAGCGCGCTTATATCGGACGCCGTACACTCCATAGCGGATGTTTTGGATACGATTATCGTAATAATCGGGATAAAGCTGTCAAGCAAAGCCCCCGATGAAAAACACCAGTACGGACATGAACGGCTTGAATGCGTTGCCGCAATCATACTATCGGTTATATTGTTCGCTACAGGCCTTGGCATAGGCTACGAGGGGGTAGCCAGCATAATTATAGGCGAATATTTGGACAATCCGGCCCCGGGCGTGCTGGCTCTCGTAGTCGCCATACTGTCCATAGCCATAAAGGAATTTATGTATTGGCATATGCGGAGCGCTGCAAAGAGGATAAACTCTGGCGCGATGATGGCGGATGCCTGGCATCAGCGGGCAGACGCGCTTTCATCAGTCGGCAGTCTGATAGGGGTTCTGGGCGCGAGAATGGGAGCCCCAATACTGGATCCTATTATAAGCGTGCTTATCTGCGCTTTCATAATTAAGGCGGCGTTGCATATATTTATGGATGCCGTTAAAAAGATAACGGATGAGGCCTGTGACAAGGAAACTTCAGACGAGATTAGGGCCTTTATTCAAACGCAGAGGGGAGTTTTAGGAATAGACAGTTTAAAAACACGCGTATTTGGCGACAAAATTTACGTTGACGTTGAAATTCTAGCGGATGACCGTATGACGCTTTCGGATGCCCATATTATAGCCGAAGCGGTTCACAGCTCTATAGAAAAGGAGTTTCCGTCGGTTAAACATTGTTCGGTCCAGGTAAATCCATTTAAAGCAGGGAAAGAAGATCGATCCCAGCGGAATGAGGATGGCCAATAAAGCACATAAGGATGCATTGATCTAGGTATTCATAATGCTTCTAAAAGGCGCCGGAGGCGCCTTTTAGACTGTCAAAAGCCCCAGGGATCGTCAGGTGCCGCAGCCCTTGGCTTTAATTCCGGCTCTGACGGCATGCGCGTAAGAACGGATGAAAACCGTGTAGTTTTCGTGCTTTGCGGGTGCTGCCTCCGGCGGCTTTGTTATTTGTCAAGCTATGTAGTACGCTTTATACCAACAGAATGAGGCTAAATCGGCCTGTAAAATGGAACCTAACACTTTGTCAGTTTACTAGACTAACGATTAAAACCACAATACCGGCTCCTGCAAAAAAGATACCGCCAATTCTCATAAGGGCCAAGTATAATTCCGTCGGTTCTCCATTTTTAACAGTTAACATGTGCTCTATTCTCCAAAGAATTTCTGGCTTAATAAGCATGGCTAATCCAAGCACAATTAGTAAAATAACCCATATATAGTCCATATGCACCCCACAAAATCGAATTTTTCGAATACGCCTTATTTGCTAAAATCGCATTTATTACTGATAAAATTGTACCATGCAGGTCATACACTGGCAAGGCTATTTTCTCTTGCCCGCTGCGGCACATAGCTTTTCACCAGTTCAGATTTTCGGGCTGCTGGGTCCGAGTTCTTTTCATCATCTGTCAGCTTTTTATGTCGAAGTTTCGCCTATTTGCAGAAACCCAAAAGTAGTTGTTCCGCCCGACTGCTCTTGAAGCTCGACGCTTCTTCCAAATCCCGTTTGGTTCGTCCACAATGGTATTCTTCTGTGCGCTGTTACTCCTGCTCCTACGGGCTTCATGTATATCCTCCATGATAACGTCTATATCTAATGTGCCTGGCTGCTGAGATAATCCCTTCGCGTACATGGGCGGCTTGCAGCACACAGGCTGTCCTGTCATGTTTGCCCTGCCGGCGCTTCTCCATGATTTCAGCCCTTGCTACATCCGTTAAAGATCTGTATCTTCATGGCGGCGATACCCTGCACATAAATCTGTATGTCCGTCAGTAGTTTTACAAAATCGGGGCAGCCATCAGTTTGTAAAGCAGACAATATCCTACAAACGTTTGCCGCCTTTAGAATGCCAGCCTAACGGCTCCCTCTACAGCATGACTCCAGTACAGAGAAAACAGGCCAGGGCTCCCATTCGCTGCAAGTACGCGACTACGATTACACTGGAGGGTGGGTACGCCCGCACCTGTCCGTAAAGCATCTGCTTATATTATAAATAGTAATTATTAAATTAAGCCCCTCTCCAAGGGGTATGTACTACAACCGTAAGGAATGTTGTTGATTGGTTGCTGTATCCTTGTAGACCGCACTTTATTAAAAGATCAATATAATCTTTCATCATATTGCATGTTTTTGCACAAGGCGTTATAATGGGCGAAGCAAAGCAAGGAGGCGGCACCGATGTTGGATATTCTTGTTACAATACCGGCAAATGAAGAGCATATGAATAAGCTTGCAAAAGCAGCCCGTAACGCTCATGATGTACGCTTTACCGTTAAAAATCAGGATGATCTTGTCCCTGAAGACGTGGACGGCCCGGATGTAGTAATCGGCAATATACCTCACGATCTAATCATATATGCCCGTAAAATGAAATGGCTTCAGTTGAATACAGCGGGAGCCGACGGATATCCGGACCTCATCCCAGACGGCGTCAAGCTTACTAACGCCAGCGGCGCGTTTGGCCTTGCAATCAGTGAACACATGCTTGGTATGATGCTTATGCTTATAAAACGCCTGCATCAATATAGGGATAACCAGAGCGAAAGACTGTGGCGCGACGAGGGACCGGTCTCGTCCCTTGAGGACGCGGTCGTCCTGTCGGTAGGGCTTGGCGACATAGGCGGGGAGTTTACGCGCAAGTGCAAAGCCCTCGGCGCATATACCATAGGCATTAGGCGGTCCCTTCACGATAAACCCGATTATGTCGATGAATTATATACGCCTGAATCAATCGACTCGCTTCTGTCTCGCGCAGATGTGATAGCGCTGTCCGTTCCCGGCACTGACGCTACGCAAAGGATGGTTAACCGTGATAATCTAAAGCTTATGAAGCAGGGCGCGATCATACTAAACGTTGGCAGGGGAAACGCGCTTGATACCGACGCGCTGGCGGACTATGTTGAATGCGGAAGGCTTCTGTGCGGTATTGACGTAACTGATCCGGAGCCTCTTCCACGGGAGCATAAGCTGTGGAGCCTGAAAAATGCGGTAATTACTCCGCATGTATCCGGATTTTTCCATCTTAAACAGACCCTGGACCGTATAGTTGATATATCAGCCAGGAACCTGGGCCTGTATCTCGCCGGCGAACCGCTGTTAAATACAGTGGATAAAGAATCCGGCTACCGTTCATATGTAGGGAGGGTGTAATCTATGAAGGATTTAGTTAAGAGCAAGTACTATAAACCTGTTGCGTGCGGCGTGCTCACCGCTATAGTGACAGTGGCCACGATGTTTTTATCAATTCCCATACCAGGTTTCTCGGGTGCGTACATGAATGCCGGCGATGCAGCCGTATATCTGTGCGCATATATGATCGGCGGCTGGTGGGGAGCCGCATGCGCTGGAATAGGCAGCGCGCTTGCGGACATTTTGCTTGGCGCAATGGTATACGCGCCCGCTACCTTTATAATCAAAGGGTGCATGGCGCTGATTGCGTTTATGATAATGAAACGCTTTAACGGCAAGGCCAAATTTGCAGCCCTGCCCTTAGCCGGACTTATAATGCCGCTTGGCTATTTCATATATGAAACCGTGATCGCAGGCGCTGCTACGGCTGCGGTAGGCATACCATTTAATTTAATTCAATATGCATGCGGAGTAATATTGGGCGCCCTGGCTATCCTTGGCATAAGAAAAGCGCTGAAAATTGAAATGTAACACACGTCTTTAAAGCGCTTTTAGCAATAGGACCACAGCTTTCCCCAGCTGTGGTTTTTTGTATGTTATCAATCACCACAGGCAGAGCAATAATAGTATTGCTTTTTAGATAAAGCCTTTGCCGGTATCACTCCATTAAATATCGCGGCCCGAAAGACACCTCACATCTGTGATTTTCTATCTCATAGCATTTTTCTCTTTTGATTTAGTCAACTTAGCTATGATAGCGAATCCCGGGTATTCTTACTTGATTTATCTTTATCGCGGTAAAAAATTGTAATGCCTTTTGGCGCGTATAAAGTTATGCCGCTGAACCGCATACGTATTCCTATTAATTTGCGCTTACGTTTATTCTCAACTCTTCATTGGCTATGGCCATTTCCCTCCAAAACACGCCCTGATATCAGCTGTTTTATTTCCCAACCGCCATATCAGTATCAAAATCCGCATATTCTACCCTGGCAAGGGCCAGTCCCTTTGCCGGCGCTGTTATTCCCAACAGGCTTCGATCCAGTTTCTCAAAAGCCTCCGTTATGCATCCCTTATCATATCTGCCCATACCTATCTCAAGCATTGTTCCAACCATAATCCTTACCATATTGTATAAAAAGCCGCTTCCGGTAACTTCGTAGTAAAGCATATCGCCGCTCCTTCTCCATGTAGAACTGTAAATGGATCTTACGGTGTTATCAACCCTGGATCCAGAGGATTTAAACGCCATGAAATCATGCTCCCCAACGAAGAGGCCGGCAGCCGCATTTAGCCTTGAGGTATTGAGAGGATAGTGCACATGCAGAGCCGTATTTCTTGTGAAGGCTGATGAATGGGGCGAATTCAACACGCTGTATCTATAGCTTTTTCTTATCACGTCAAACCTTGAATGAAAGCCGGAATCCGAGGCGCCGCTGTATTTTATCCTTATGTCGGGAGGAAGGCCGGCGTTTAGCGCGTACGCAAATTTTTCCGGTGGAATCCGACTGTCCGTGTCAAAATGGGCTACCTGCGCATACGCATGCACTCCGCTGTCCGTCCTTCCGGAAGCGTGAAGGACGCAATTTTCGCCGGTAAGCTTGTTCAGCTCCCTCTCAATTACGTATTGAACGGCAATTCCATTGGATTGTATCTGCCAGCCCACGTAACCCGTTCCATCGTATTCTATTATCAGTCTTATGCGTCTCATATGATCTCCTGCCCAATCTAATAACTTATCCAGCATCGGCGGGCATATTTATTTTTGACCATCCCTGCCAAATGCCGCTCGCTATTTTAGCATCTGCGCCTTGTGTTGGCAAGCCGTGCTGTGCGGGCCAAAAGCTATATTGTTATTTCAAGCTATTATCGCCCAGATCTATAGCCTGAGGTATAATGGATAAAATTATATTAAATAATCTATTTATTTTCCCGACACTTTGGCATTCTGAATTGTTTTATAAGTGAAAGGAGAGGTGAAATGGCAGATACTTTGTTGCGTACGGACAAAGAAATAGCGGAAATATATGCTCGTCATGTTGACACCGTATACCGTGTTTGCTTCGCCTATTTGAAGAATCCGGCCGATACGGAGGATATGGTTCAAAGCACCTTTTTGAAGCTTATTGAGTATAAAGGCCAGTTCAATGACGAAGAGCACGAGAAGGCCTGGCTTATAGTCACATCCACCAATATGTGCAAAAACCTATTGAAGCATTGGTGGAGAAAACGGGCCGATATAGATGAATGCTGCGGGCTATATTACGGTGATCAATCCCCTGCGATAGATGAAACGCTGGAGGCGGTGCTTGCCCTTCCGGAAAAATATAAAACAGCGGTGTACCTTTATTACTATGAAGGTTATACCAGCCAAGAAATAGCGGGGATGCTTCATAGACCCCCGTCAACCATAAGGAACCATTTAAGTGAAGCAAGAAAGATATTAAGGAACAAACTGGGAGGCGAATTTAATGAAGAATGACCGTATTATAAATGCATGGAATAAGGTATCGCCCGACGAAGCGGCTCGGGAGCGTATGCTTAATAAAATAGCAAACTCAAACGAACATATAGGGCAAAGAAGGGTTATAAACATGAATAAGAAATTAAAGGCTCTAATTCCAATCGCCGCATGCCTTGCGGCCGCTCTCGCGATAGGGGCGTTGGCAATGCCTAAAGGTGATTTGCTTTCAGAACACACACCCGCCATAGATATAGGTAAGAATGCGATAGGAGAGATAGCGCCGGCGATTCTCGACGCTAAAATCTATATTCCTGATTATGATAATTCAGAGCTGACCCATACTGCCATAAGCGTTGAAGGGAACAGCGGCGCGCTCATGGACGCGCTGTGTAAATACGACGTGCTGCCACAGGGGCTTGTCTTTAACAGCTTCAACATAGAGGATAACGGTAAGGTGACTACTGACGGTTACACAGTCTCTAAGGAAATGGGGGAACTGTTTTTAAAGGCCGACCTGCCCCAAGCGTTTATAGACTATCTCAACGGCCTTTCAGCGCTCGACGAGAAACTGGTTATCGCCGCATTCTCAAACACCTTTATTGAGTTTTATAATCTTAAATCCATTGATCTTACCATAGACGGCGAAAGCTTTATAACCGACCGCTTTGACTACAGCGGCGGATTAACCTGGTTCGACCCGGAGGATATCAAATAGTTTCGTTTTGAATATAAATATGCCGCATGATCCGGTACGCCAAATTCGATTATTTAATGGCGAGCCGGATCTTTTCTAATATGTATGGCGCTTATTGCGTAAGCGTGTTTTTCCGTCTTGGACGCGCATATGCTTTATGTATACATACTGTTTGGAGGCATGTTTGCATGACCCCTTTACTTTTATCGATTCTTTTATTCTTGCTAGGCTTGGTGATACTTGTGGTCGGCAGCAACCTTTTTGTTGATACCGCCCTAAGGCTGGCAAAAAGGTTTCGGGTGCCCGAAATCATTATTGGCGCTACCATGGTAAGCTTTGGAACGACGCTTCCCGAGGTAATGTTTTCATCAACCGCGGCTTTTCATGGGCATGTTGATATGGCTCTTGGTAATGCCCTTGGCTCAGTCATCTGCAACGCCGCCTTTGTAGCCGGCATAATGCAGACCATTCGGCCTTCCCCTTTGGACCGGCGGTCATTAGCATCCGGCACAATTAATTTTTTCATATTTCTTACTATTTATTTCATACTCGCAATGGCGTTTGGCGGGATTCCCAGACTGTGCGGAATCCTTATGGTGATTCTCTGTGTTGTCTATACCATACGCACATTAAAGGGAGCAGGCGCCGATATTTCCGCCGAACCGGCAAAGGGTTCTACACTTGCCGATATTTGCCTGCTGATCCTTGAAGGATGCTTTTTATATGCCGGCGCCCATCTGCTTGTAACCTACGGGCCGGTAATTGCCAGATATATCGGAGTTCCCGAACGAGTAATATCCCTGACACTTGTGGCGCTGGGCACATCCCTTCCCGAACTTATGACAGCCATTAACGCCCTGGTAAAAGGGCACGGCGCACTCTCAATAGGCAATATAGTTGGAGCAAATATATTAAATCTTTTGCTTGTAGGCGGCCTTGCATCAGCAATCACCCCCATTGTTTTTCCCAGCACTATTCTTTCCATAGAGCTTCCGCTCATAGCATTTACTATGGGCGTGCTGTGCATACCCGCCATAATTCGGGGCAAGATGATGCGATGGCAGGGCTTGGTCTTAATCGGGACTTATATTGCTTATCTGTTATATCTGTTTTAAAAAATAATAACTCTGGCGGCAGTATCAGGGCACTGCCGCCAGTTGGAAGCCTGCTGATTCTTTGTCAAGCAATAGTTAAGGCTGTAACGGTTGGGTGATACACCCGTACGTCTGAATCTATGTCTATTACACTCCCTGAAGAGGACAGGCATAGCTTAACGCTCGAGGGATAATTTTTATCTTTTGTTTAAGGAAGGCTCTATCATGTATCTTAGCTCAAACGTACAACGTTTAAGCTTGCCCCAGTGCCTCCCTGCAGTACTGCCGCTCCAGCAAGGCCAAAAAGCTGTAATTCCAGCGTATCTCCCGCTGTAAGGCTAGCAATTCTAGTCGCTGAAAAGCTGCTTATAGAAGCCGCTGGAGCAACAGTAGTTCCTGACAATTCGGCTCCATTTAGCATAACGCGGGACGAAAGCAACAAAGCTGCTGTAGTAGCAACATTATATGTTACTAAGTACCTTCCGGTTTCTGGAACCGTAAAGACCGTATCTGCCCCGTTAACTGTAAAGCCATCCAAACTCTGTTCATCTGGAAGCGGCACTGCCGTTCCGCCAAGAACAACGGTAATAGTTGAGCCTTGGGTATTGAGAGCACTCATGCTATTGGTTGTTACCGACGTTCCCGTCGGACCTGTGGGACCTGTGGGGCCAATAGCACCAACCGCTCCAGCGTCACCTGTCGGGCCAGTGGGACCTGTTGGTCCGGTTTCGCCTGCTCCGGTAGCCCCCGTTGCGCCTGTCGGTCCTGTGGGTCCGGTTGGGCCTGTTGCACCTACTCCAGTGGCTCCTGTCACACCTGTAGGACCTATCGGACCGATCAGGCCTGTTGCTCCAGTAGGCCCTGTTGCTCCAGTAGGCCCTGTTGCTCCAGTAGGCCCTGTTGCTCCAGTGGGTCCAGCTGCTCCAGTTGCGCCTGTTGGTCCTGTCGGTCCGGTAGCGCCTGTTGGTCCTGTAACGGTCAAGAACTCATAATCGGGCGAAGTATCGGGAGTACCAGACGGGGAATCCGTAGTTACTCTGTAAAGACTGCCATTGTATATAATAATATCACCGGCAAGATAGTCCGGCGAGTTGTTGGGATCGTATACCTCCGCGTCGTTCAACCCTGGGCCCGCGGGGCCAGTGGCTCCCGTTGGTCCGGTGGGACCGCTTGGCCCCGTCGGGCCTGTTGGGCCGGTCGCTCCAATTCCAGTTGCGCCAGTAGGTCCAGTTGGGCCGGTAGGCCCTGTTGCGCCAGTAGGCCCCGTTGCGCCGGTTGGACCAGGTATTCCCGGTAAGCCTATAGGACCAGTCGGGCCCGTAGGCCCAGTTAAGCCTGTAGCACCCGTCGCTCCTGTAGGGCCTGTAGGGCCTGTTAGTCCTGGGAATCCCATAGGCCCCATAGGCCCGGTCGGGCCTGTTGGACCTGTAGGGCCCATTGGACCTCTCGGCCTACAGCAACAACAGTTACTTGGTCTTCCACATCCCGGGCAACATGTATATCCATTATTAGAAGGAAATTGATTCACTTCAATACACTCCTTTTGCTTTTAATGTCAGGAGAATAAATCACCTGACCAATGACGATATATACATCGTCTTAGTTAATATATTCAAACATAAACAAAACCGTGTCCGATTATCATTATTTTGCAGGACAAGGCCTATCTGTTAAGTATTTCAGCCTGACACGCGGATACAAACGTTGGATCGCTGTTATTTGGGCCTACCAGAACCAGCATTCCGAACTCGTTCCTCAATACCGTACCTTGAGCAACCGTTTGACCGCCTGAATTTATATCTACACCCGTTGTGCCAACAGGAAGATATAAGCGTACTGCCGCTTCACAATCCGCGCCACAGCCCTCGGGCGCCGGTACCGGCGCGGGCAGATATGTTATAGCATCATTGTATACCGCGCTTGTTATCCTTACAGCGGCGATCCTGCAAATCGATACGGCCTCCTGGGGAGTTCCCTGATTGTTGACAAGCTGAAGCAAGCCGGAATTCGGATTCGAATCCGGTCCTGGAAGCAGTGAGCCGGCGCGCCCGCTCGCATTATTTCCGCTTTCCATCGCAACTATAATATTATCCATTGGATAAAGCTGGATGATTTGCTGCAGAATATTGCGCATCTGTTGTATACAGGCGCATTCTACTGAATCCGCAACGGATCCGGTGGGCCCCGTTGCTCCAGTTGGGCCCGTTGGACCCGTGGCTCCGGTCATCCCAGTAGGTCCAGTTGGTCCGGTCGAGCCCGTAGGCCCCGTTCCCGAGGCTCCAGTTGGGCCCGTTGGACCTGTAGGGCCCGTTAAGCCTGGAAAACCCATAGGACCCATGGGGCCGGTCGCCCCTGTCGGGCCTGCTGGTCCTGTTGGCCCCCTGTTGCAACAACAGCAGTTATTTGGCCTTCCGCATCCGGGACAACATGTACATCCATTATTAGAAGGAAACTGATTCACTTAATACACTCCTTTACTTGGTAATGTCAGGCACACAATTCCTGACAAATGACGATGTATACATCGTATTCGATAATATATTCAAATGGGCATGAAACCGTGTCCAGATACTGTCCCTCAGCCTATTCCCTTTTTTGTGAAGTATTCCTTATTAAGCCGGTAAGCCTCGGAATAGGGCTTATATTCTCCCGCCATTTCGTTATACTCATATGCAAGCCTTGAATTTCCCATTTTGTCATGACACACGCATAACTGTATACATGGCAGATATCCGTAACAGTCAGGGGAAACAAAAGCTCCCGAAGCGTCGTTTCTCCTTCTTGTCAAAGCGAGCTCATACCAGAATGCTGCGTTTTTATAGCTTCCCTCATGCATGAAATGCGACCCTATATCACAGCATATTTCCGCTCTGGGAGTGTCAAACCTCATAGATTTCAACAGCGCGTAGAGCGCTTCTTCTCTATTATTAAGACTATAATAGCAAAGCGACAGGATACGGCATGCCTCAATGCTGTTTTCAACCCAGCCCTCTCCCGAATAGACAAATCCGTTAAGAATGGCCACAGCATCTTCAATCCTGTTATGATAATATAGTTCGCGGCCATAATAAAATGTATCGCGAGGTGAGAGCGGCTCTTTATCAGCTAACTGCTTTTCATAGATTTTGAGATTTCTGTCGCTGTAGCTCGCTTCAAGCTTTTTGTGTGTAACTGCCGTCTCTGTATATAGTGTTATTCCATATCGTGCGATGGCCTCATGGACCCTTCCTTGCCAGATGTTTTTGCCGTTATTTCTTACAATTCGTTCTCTGTAATATGAAAAGGTTGGCTTTCCATCCTCATCAAAAGCAGTGTTGTACTTCATCATTATTATATCTGTATCCGGCGTAACGGATGCCTTCAACTCGGCCAGCTTTTCTCTGTCGGAGTCCAGGATTACATCATCCGCGTCCATCCACATGCAATACTGCATAGTAGCCTTAGAAAACGAGTAATTGCGGGCGGCCGCAAAGTCGTCAATCCATTCAAAATCATAAACTTTGTCCGTATATTTGCGTGCAATTCGCTTTGTGTCGTCATCACTGCCTGTATCTACAATTATGATCTCGTCTACAAAACCCCTTATACTGTCAAGACAGCGCGCCAACACCTTTTCTTCGTTCTTAACTATCATACATAAACTTATCGTCATAAAATCATCACCCGAGCCCCTGGATTATTTGCGGTCTCGCTCCTTAAATTAGGAACAGGCCTGTAGATTATCGTATTCAAACTGCGTGTAATGTGTTAAATTACCCTAATTAAAGGAATGTATTGAAATACGGAGACGTAATAATTATCATAATAAGCACTTGAAAGGAGTCAAACCATGTACCCTATTTACCCGTACCTTGGGTATCAGCGCAAATGCCGCGATGTAGGGCTTACATTTCCACCCCAGCATCAGGACAGGCAGCCCGGTTTTGAATACCTTATGAACCCCAGGCCTATTTCTGAAAATTCAGAGTATAAGGGAAGCGGAAAGCTGAACGGAAAGACCGCGCTTATATCCGGAGGCGACAGCGGAATCGGCAGGGCGATCGCGTATTCGTTTGCAAAGGAAGGGGCTAACATTACCATAGCTTATCTGGACGAACATAAAGATGCGGAAGAAACAAGGGACCGCATTGAAGAGCTAGGGGCGCGATGCGTGCTGCTTGCGTGTGATTTGCGTGAGGAGAAGGAAGCCCAGCGCGCGGTTGACCAGACCATAAATCAGTTCGGAAGCATTAACGTGCTGGTAAACAACCATGGAGTTCAATTTGTTCAAAACAGCATTCTGGATATAACGGAGCAACAGCTGGACAACACCTTTAGAACCAATGTTTATGGGTTTTTCTTTTTAACAAAAGCATCCCTGCCATACATGAAGCGTGGCGCATCAATTATTAATACTACGTCAATAACCGCATACCAGGGCAATGACCGGCTTATCGACTACAGCGCGTCAAAGGGCGCGATTGTATCACTTACCAGGTCCCTCGCACGCTCCCTGGTAAAGCAGGGCATAAGGGTAAATGCGGTAGCCCCCGGGCCGGTCTGGACTCCGCTTCAACCAGCGTCCTTCCCAGCTGAAGACCTTGCGACGTTTGGGACATATACATCGGAAACGCCGATGAAACGGGCGGGGCAGCCATTTGAAATAGCTCCGGCGTATGTGTTTCTCGCTTCCGATGACTCGGCGTTTATGACCGGTCAGGTAATGCATGTCGACGGAGGTTCGTTTGGGTATTCTTAACATTCAATTCAACCGTGTTGTGGCAGGTTGGCTGTGGCGCTGAGACAGTCCGCATTATGTGTATTGCCCGAAACGTTTAATATATGTTGGACGATGAATCCATGAGAAAAAGGCGGCTGAGCCGCCTTTTGGCATGCTGAGCCCCCCGATTTACGGACTGCGTATAGTTTTCCTTGTAAACTGACTTAAGCTGCGGTTTAAAACGCAGAATTTGCCATGACGGATAAATCGGTGTTTGCAATTATATGTTCACTCAGATATAATTATAGCTGTTTTATCAAGCATGGAGGAAACGCATGGATAACATCAATAAGCAGGCCAGTGAAGCGATGAACGAGCTTCTCAGCGCCGCAGTAATGTTGAAAAAAGGGGACATCGTCGTTGTAGGCTGCTCAACAAGCGAGGTTGGCGGGCGGCTGATCGGTACAAATTCAAGTTCGGATATTGCCCATGAAATAATGGAAGCTTTTTATCAGCCCATCATTGACAGGGGATTATATCTTGCGGTCCAATGCTGCGAACATTTGAACAGGGCCCTTGTTGTGGAGAGGGAGTGTATGGAGCGTTATGACCTTACGCAGGTATGGGTACGCCCGCAGCTGCATGCGGGCGGAGCGTTTGCGATGCAGGCCATTGAGCGCTTTAACGATCCGGTTATAGTAGAGGACCTAAGGGGAAGGGCTTGCGCCGGAATAGATATAGGCGGGACGTTTATCGGAATGCATATGCATCCCGTGGTTGTACCCATACATACGAATAAAAGAAAACTTGGCGAAGCGAACGTTACCATGGCGCGCACCAGGCCAAAGTATGTTGGAGGACCAAGGGCCGTTTATGACGAGATGCCGGTTTCTCCCCACTGATTTTTTGCTTAGACGGCTGATTTGGCAGTCGGAATGCGCCTTCCGGCTGCGGGTCAGTTTGCACAATGGACATAAACATGGGCATGCGGCGTCCTCTGAATATTGTTGCGTAACTACACACGGCTTAAACGGAATTTGCTGACAATGCGGCTTAATCGATAATGGACGCTGGCAGCCGATATTGAAACCGCCGACCGCATACATAGGCGGCGCTCCCACATAAAAGGTAAAAGGAAATTATTTTATGGTATCCTGACCTATTTATGCGCTTTATACGGAATATGCCATAAAGGTTAAGGGCTCTATTATGTCTGAAATGCTTCACTCTTTGTCCGCCGTCCTGCTGGTGTTAATGATTATATCCGTCGGGTATGCGTTTGGCCGGTTTGGGTGGATGCGCAAAGAGCACAAAAAGTTTGTAATAAAGCTGATTATCAATGTGGGCATGCCTGCGTTATGCGCCTATAATATTTTTACGCAGTTTTCCAGCGAAATGCTGAGCGGCGCGGGTTATCTGGTATTACTTCCCATACTGTCAATGGCTGCCACCCTTATCCTTGGCGTTCTGCTTTCCAAGCTGCTTAGAATTGAGCGCATACGCAGGGGCGGATTTATCGTGATGTGCGCGTTTTCAAACTCAATCTTCGTAGGACTGCCGATGTGCAGAGAATTATTTGGAGAGGCTGCGGTGCCATATGTAATGTTTTTTTACCTCGTCAACACATCGCTGTTTTGGACGATAGGCAATTCGTTGATTCAGCGCTCGGGTGACAGGGAAGGCACAAAGCACAGCTTTGTAAATGACGCTAAAAGGATGGCGACTCCGCCGCTTATAACGCTGTTGGTTTGCATACCGCTGCTGCTGATTGGGTTTGAACCCCCGAGGCTTTTAATAAGCTTTTGCTCATATCTTGGAAACATAGTCACACCATTGGCGCTTCTGTACGTTGGATATCTTCTGTTTGAGACGGGTATAAAAAACATAAGGATAGACAGGGGAATGACGGCTGTCATGCTTATGCGGTTTATTATTGCCCCGGCAACGATGCTTTTGCTGTGCACAATGGTGGGATTTGGCGGAATCGGAGAAAACGTATTTGTTATTGAGGCGGCTATGCCTGTAATGACGCAGGCCGTTGTAGTTGCGTCAAGCGTTGAGGCGGATGAAAAGTATGTCGCCGCGGGAATGAGCCTGACGACGCTTGCGTGTTTTATAGCGGTGCCTCTTTTGATGTTGGCGGTTAAAGCGTTTAGCTAGGGCGTATACTGTTTCTAAGCCTAAAGAATGTTATTTATTATAAATGTGTTTGTATAAGTCCTTGCTGTTTTGGGAAAACTCATGAACAGGAGGGGATATTTATGCGTATTTTTAACAGAGAAACCTCAAAAAAGACGGTTTTAACATTAGCGTGCATATCGGTTTTCATTTTTATGTCGGGACTTGGTATAGGATATCTCGTATTTGGGGGCAGCGAAGCCGCCGAGCTGCCCGGCGATACGGATAACGTAGCCAATATGGGGCCAAAGAGCGTGCTCCCTGAAACGAATGTCATATTTGAATATAATTTTTTGGAGTGCGGTCATACCATAACCCGCAGTCCAACGGCATCTTTAACGGGAATGACCGAGGATGAAATAAGGAAGATGTACCCAGGCTATACGATATTGCAGTTTGCAAAAGAAAACCTGTTGATGCAGTGCAAGATCGAAGGCCACTGTCCGGATCATTACCTGCTTAAGCTGGAGGAGGGCAGGCTGTATGTATACAGGACCGATGAGGTAACGCTGAAACCCGGGCAGCTGATGAACCTGTCCATCGACGTTACAAGCGTTGACGAAACCGCGGTAGAAGTCCTGTCAAAGGGCATAGCGTTTAGCTCCCTTTCGGACATAGACATATATCTTGAAAACCTTGATAGTTGACAAGCCGCCGCCTGTCAGTTGTTGCCATTATGTATGCAGTTGTCGATAGCTATCACAATGGCTACGAAAAAGGCGGCGTTGCTGTCATCCTGAACCGTCAGGCAGTAAGAATCGCCCCATGACAGCCACTTTTTGTCTATCCTGCCCAGCAGTGAACCGTTACACACGATATCAAAGCACATCCCCCAGATATCCCCGCTTATTTCGAACATGCCGTACTGGCTCTTTATGGAAATGCTGTGAGAGAAAAGCGTAAAACGCTTGCGTATTGTCGCGCAGTGGACGCCGCCGGAATATATCACGTACTCCGGCATAAACCTAAGCAGCTTTCGCGCAATAAAGAAAACCTCGCTCCCTAAGGCGTCAAAGACATGAAGCTTTGAGCCCCAGGTAAAAACCTCTCCCTGAACGCTGAATATAGCGTTTCCATCGCCATCGATAACGTTATATCTGTCGCCTATGGAGAACACCTTTTGTTTAATATAAAGCTTCATCAATCACCCATCCCATCATTGATCCTTATATTAATTCAACTTACCCTTGTCAACTGAGGGTAGACTTTTTATAAATAATATCATTTAGCCGGATTAACTTCAATGATTAAATAATCAGCCTGTTATCGATTAAAATTTACAAATGCAGATTAAATTCCTATTACAAAGTTATGGTTTTTCAGACGCTTGTCCGCTCAAATCATCGTTTTCCAACAAATATATCCCCGTTATAATAATGTAAGCCCTTTATTTTCTCAACCACATATGTTAGTATCATTCTGATGCGAAATTATCGCTGTTTATTTTTAAAAATGCCCTTTGGTGGGGGCGATATATCGAGGAGGTAAGGTAATGGCCAACGAGAACAGCACTCGGAAGGAACAGTTTAAAGAGCTAGACAGAATCATCGAACAGTGGAAGGATGAGCCTGGCGGCCTGCTGCCCATTATGCAGGGCGCACAGGAAATAATCGGCTGCGTCGATGAGGAGGTGCAGAACTACATCTCCGAGAAGACGGGCGAACCAGTTTCTACAATATATGGTGTGGCCACGTTTTATTCACTCTTTACCCTTGAGCCCAGCGGAAAATATACGATTGGCATGTGCCTTGGCACCGCCTGCTATGTAAGGGGAGCGCAGCTTATAATTGACGAGCTGGAAAAGCAGCTTGGCATCAAGGTTGGCCGTACCACCGAGGATGGCATGTTTACGCTTAACGCCACGCGCTGTATAGGCTGTTGCGGCCTGGCGCCGGCAATGATGATAAATGACGACGTTTATGGCAGGCTGGTGCCCGGTGATGTAAAGGACATCATTGAGAAGCACCGCCAGATGGGGTAAAACAATGTTGATGAAGGAAATCGCCCTTCATATAATGGACATCGCCCAGAACTCCATAAGCGCCGGCGCAACCCTTATAGAAATCGAGGTCAGCGTCGATCATGAGAGGGACGCTGTATTTACTTCCGTAAAGGATAATGGTTGCGGAATGGATGAGGAAACGGTCGGCAGGGTAGTAAGCCCGTTTGAAACGTCACGAACCACGCGCAAGGTTGGATTGGGGATACCGTTTTTTAAGATGGGCGCAGAGGAGTGCGGAGGAAGTTTTGAGCTTAGCTCCAAGCCGGGCGAGGGTACGTATATCAGCGCTTCCTATGCCATATCAAATATAGACCGCCCTCCCCTTGGAGACATGGCGGAAACGATGCTTGCGCTGGCTGCCTGCAACGAGGGGGTTGACTTCGTGTACAGGTATACGGTGGATGGGAACGAATTCGTCTTTGACACAAGGGAGATCCGCTGTATACTCGGCGAGGGAATACCGCTGAATCTCCCAGACATAATGGCATGGATGCGTGAATACCTGGATCAGGGCATTGAAGAATTAAACGGAGGTATATAAATAATGAAATCATTACAGGAACTTGAAGCTATTCGCAAGAAGACGCTTGAAAACATCAATCTGCGCAAGGAACACAACGGCACCAGGGTTGTAGTAGGCATGGCGACATGCGGCATAGCAGCCGGAGCGCGTCCGGTGCTTGCGGCGTTTATGGACGAGGTAGCCAAGCGTTCACTTAATAATGTAGTTGTAGCCCAGACAGGATGCATAGGCGTTTGCAGGCTTGAGCCAATAGTCGAGGTGTATAAGCCTGGAGAAGAAAAGGTCACCTATGTTAAAGTCAATCCGGACATGGTTCCGCGTATAGTTACCGAGCATATAGTCAACGGCAGGGCAGTTGATGAATATACGATCGGCCATTACGAAGCAAACCATAAATAAGCTGTAGGAGGTTCTTATAATGGATTTTTACCGTTCACAAGTATTAGTATGTACGGGAACCGGCTGTACTTCCTCCGGCTCACCGAACATAATAAAGAAATTTGAAGAGGAAATAGCCAAGGTCGGCCTTGAAAAAGAGGTTAAGGTAGTAAATACGGGATGTTTCGGCCTGTGTGAAACGGGGCCGGTGGTTATTATATATCCGGAGGGCGCGTTTTACAGCCACATCAAGGTTGACGACGTGGAGCGCATAGTAGCGGAGCATCTGCTAAAGGGCCGTATTGTCACCGACCTGCTCTATAAAGAGAGCGTAACCGAGGAAAAGGAAATCCGTTCGCTCGACGAGGTTGATTTTTATAAAAAGCAAAAGCGTGTTGCGTTGCGCAACTGCGGCGTAATCGACCCCGAGAACATTGAAGAATATATAGCGTTTGACGGCTATGCGGCGCTGGCAAAGTGTCTGACCGAGCTGTCCCGTGATGAAGTTGTTGACATCATAAAGAGGTCGGGACTCCGCGGACGCGGGGGCGGAGGATTCCCGACGGGACTGAAATGGCAGCTCGCCAAGCAGCCCGAAAGCGATGTAAAATACGTCTGCTGCAACGCCGACGAGGGCGACCCGGGAGCGTTTATGGACCGCTCCGTACTAGAAGGCGACCCGCACAGCGTACTTGAGGCAATGGCCATAGCGGGATACGCTATCGGTGCACAACAGGGTTATATATATGTAAGGGCTGAGTATCCAATAGCCGTTAAGCGTCTGCGCATAGCAATAAAGCAGGCCCGCGAAGCCGGCTTGCTAGGCGACAACATATTCGGGACCGATTTCTGTTTCGATATAGACCTGAGGCTTGGTTCAGGCGCGTTCGTATGTGGAGAGGAGACCGCACTTCTGGCCTCAATAGAAGGTCAGCGCGGCGAACCGCGTCCGCGTCCTCCGTTCCCGGCTGTAAAGGGCCTGTTTGGAAAGCCCACGCTTTTAAATAACGTTGAGACGTATGCCAACGTATGCCAGATAATATTGAAGGGGCCAGAATGGTTTGCATCCATGGGCACCGAGAAGAGCAAGGGAACCAAGGTTTTCGCTCTCGGAGGAAAGATCAACAACACCGGCCTTGTTGAAATTCCGATGGGAACAACGCTGCGTGAGGTAATTTATGATATCGGAGGCGGTATTCCCAACGGAAAGAAATTCAAGGCCGCGCAGACGGGCGGACCTTCCGGCGGATGTATTCCGGCTGAGCACCTGGATATCCCAATAGACTATGACAACCTCATCTCAATAGGTTCAATGATGGGTTCAGGTGGACTTATAGTAATGGATGATACAAAATGTATGGTAAACATTGCTAAGTTTTACTTGGAATTTACTGTAGATGAATCTTGTGGAAAGTGTACTCCATGCAGAATTGGAACTAAAAGGATGCTTGAAATATTAGAAAAAATAACTGATGGAGAAGCAACAAAACAAGACTTAGAAAAATTAGAAGAATTAGCAAAAATTATACCTAAGACCTCGGTATGTGGATTAGGACAGTCAGCACCAAATCCAGTAATTTCAACATTGAAATATTTTAGAGAAGAATACATAGAGCATATTGAGGAGAAAAAGTGTAAAACAGGAGAATGTAAAGCATTAGCAAAAATACAGATTGACCCAGAAAAGTGTAGAGGATGTACAAAATGCAGTCGTAATTGCCCAGTGGGTGCAATTTCAGGTGAACCGGGTAAAATACATCATATTGATGAGGAAAAGTGTATTAAGTGTGGGACGTGTTTAAGTGTTTGCCCTTTCCACGCCATAGGTTAAAATTTCCAAAATAATAGTCATCTTGCGTTGTCACTGTGAATTAAAAATGAAATCAACGTACCAAAAGTACGCCTCATTCATTTTTAATTCTTGTTCCTAGCAATATAACTATTCTTTTGAAAATTTAAAGATATACAAATCGTAGCGGAGCACAGCGTGCTCCATAAAAAAGAAAATATTAAGTAATCTATGAAGAAAAGAGGAGGAAAAAGTTATGAAATATTTTAAAAAATTAGTTGGAGATAGAATATATTTGTCTCCAAGAAATACAGAAGATGTAGAACAATTTACAGAATGGATGAATGATTTTGAAGTAACTGATTATATTGGAAGGACTGCACAAATGATAAGTTTGAGTGGAGAAAAGGAGTTTTTAGAAAAAAACTCGAATCCAGAAGCAACATTTGTAATTGTTGATTTAAGAGATGATATTATGGTTGGAACAGTTTCACTAGAAAAAATTAATAGAGTTGATAGTAAAGCAACACTCGGAATTTTTATAGGTAGAAGCGAGTATAGAGGTAAAGGCTATGGAGAAGAAGCAATTAATTTGCTTTTAGATTTTGGATTTAATTATATGAACCTTAATAGCATTAATCTTACTGTTTTAGATTGCAACGAAAGAGCAAAAGCATGTTATAAAAAATGTGGATTTAAAGAAATGGGAAGAGAAAGACAAGGCAAATTTGTAAATGGTAAATATTATGATGCAGTTATGATGGATATTTTGAGAGAAGAATTTAAAGGAAGAGAGTACATTAGAAATAAAAATGTAAGGTAGGAGATAAAAATATGGTGAATCTAACAATAGATGGTAAAAATGTAGAAGTGCCAGAAGGTACAACAATTTTGCAAGCTTCAGCAAAATTAGGCATAGAAATTCCAACATTATGCTATTTAAAAGAAATAAATGAAATTGGAGATTGCAGAATGTGCCTTGTAGAAGTAGAAGGCAAAAGAGGATTTGCTACTTCATGTATTCAAAAGGCAGAAAATGGAATGATTGTACATACTAAAACACCAGAAGTTTTAGAAGCAAGAAAAACAATGTTAGACTTAATATTATCTAATCATCATCAAGATTGTGAAAATTGTGTAAGAAACGAGAATTGCGAATTGCAAGAACTTATAAACCAATTTGATAAAGAAAAAACCGTATATGATGGAACAAAAAACACTTATGAAATAGATGATAAATCTCCATCTATTGTTCGTGATCCAAATAAATGTATATTATGTAGAAGATGTGTTTCAATGTGTAATAAAGTACAAAAAATAGGAGCAATAGGTGTAACAGAAAGAGGTTTTAAATCTTGTGTTTCGACAGTTGGACATAATAGTTTAAATGATGTGAATTGTACTTTTTGCGGTCAATGTATAGAAGTATGCCCAACAGGAGCTTTAGCAGAAAAGGACTCTACCCAAATTGTATGGGATAAAATAAATGATAAGGGTACTTATGTAATAGTACAAACTGCTCCATCTATAAGAGTTGCACTAGGAGAAGAATTTGGAATGCCAATAGGTACAAATGTAGAAGGAAAAATGGTAAATGCATTAAAACAAATGGGTTTTAACAAAGTATTTGATACAAATACTGGAGCGGATTTTACAATTGTTGAAGAAGGAACAGAATTTATAAAAAGGCTAAATAATAATGATAATTTACCAATGATAACTTCATGTTGTCCTGGTTGGGTAAAATATATTGAAAT
>OHTD01000262.1_pt1 | contig 29347 bp, 19 predicted proteins | sample 1578871 | NCBI WGS metagenome assembly OHTD01 (sample SAMEA3879574, study PRJEB24766) | human gut metagenome | biome: human-associated habitat; feature: feces | place: USA | collected 1985/1987 | reverse complement strand
GTGACGCGGCATGCCCTCCACTTTCAGCGAGGTATCGATCAGCTCATGCACCTGGGGTTCAGCGTCATACATTGCTTTCAGGTCCGGCGAAACCTCCAGCGCATGGTTCAGCGTCATTTTCAGTTCAGTAGGAATCAGCTTGGCCACCTTATCCACGTCCTGGTACGGCATACCCATCACGCGGCCGACATCGCGCACGGCGGCACGGGCGGCCATAGTTCCAAAGGTCACGATCTGTGCCACATGGTCACGGCCATACTTGCGGTTGACGTAATCAATCACTTCCTGGCGGCGCTCGTAACAAAAGTCAACGTCAAAGTCCGGCATAGAGACACGTTCCGGGTTCAGGAAGCGTTCAAAAATCAAACTGTAGCGGATGGGGTCAATGTCCGTAATACCGACACAATAGGCCGCCAGGCTGCCCGCACCGGAGCCGCGGCCGGGGCCGACCGGGATATCGCGGCTTTTGGCGTAATTGATAAAGTCATACACGATGAGGTAATAGTTGGTGTACCCCATCTTTTTAACCACGTCAATCTCGTATTCCAGGCGTTCACGCAAGGCATCCGTTACCTTGCCGGGGTAGCGGCGTTCCAAGCCCTCATAACAGAGCTTTTCAAAGTATTTCTGGTTTTCCATGCCGTCCGGAGCTTTGAAATACGGGAGCTTGGTATCGCCAAACACAAAGTCAAAGTTGCACTGTTCTGCAATTTTGTTGGTGTTCTCGCAGGCTTCCGGCACCATGGAGAACAGCTCGTACATCTCGTCTGTGGTCTTGACGTAGAATTCATCGGTCTGGAACTCCATGCGGTCGGCATCCTGAATGGTCTTGCCGGTCTGGATGCACAGCAGGATGCTCTGCATCTTGGCGTCCTCTTTGCGTAGATAATGGGCGTCGTTGGTGGCTGCCATGGGGATGCCGGTCTCGCGCGAAAGTTTGATGAGTTGCGGCAGAACGGTGGAATCCTCTTTCAGGCCGTGATCCTGCAATTCGATGTAGTAATTCTCTGCACCGAATAGATCCCGGTACCACAGCGCAGTCGCCTTTGCGCGCTCGTAGTCCCCTGCCAGAATGGCCTGCGGGATCTCGCCTGCAAGACAGGCCGAAAGGCAGATCAGTCCCTCATGGTATTGCTCCAAAAGCTGCTTTAGACAATTTGAAATACAAATCTGCCGGAATTTTCCTGCCCGATAAGTGATCGGCGACGGAGCATCCCGGTAGATTTTTTTTATCGTATCTCGGGAGGAAACTCGCATCTCCTCCTCCCGACATCCGGCTTTTTCAAGCACCCCTCGCACCGGTTACGCACCGCTGTCGTGCCGGGGCAATCCCGACCCTGCCGAAGTTACTCTTCGTCCGGTAAATCGGCCGCCTGCAAAGTCCGGGCAGACTGTTGTTTCTTGGTCGGAATTCCCAGTTTGCGAAGCCGCTCCCCGCAGCGGACGATGTTGTCGTTACCGGTGCAAAGCCGCTTGTAGGCATCGTTATACTTGTCCCGGGCGGCGTCGAGCGACTGTCCCACCCCTTCGAGCGAAGCGGTGAAAGCCACCAACTGCTCGTAGAGTTTCGTACCGTAAGTAACGATGTCGGCCGTATTCTTGTTCTGTGCGTTCCGCTTCCAAAGATCGTCCACCAACTTCAGTAAGGCGAAAAGATTGGTCGGCGAAGAGATGATGACTTTCTTGTCGTAGGCATCGGCCCAGATGGAGCTGTCGTTTTGCAGCGCCGCCAGAAACGCCGGTTCGTTGGGAATGAACATAATGACGAAATCGGGCGAATCGAGCAATCGCTGGTACTCCTTGCGACCCAGTTCGACGACGTGCTGCCGCACCGACGCGACGTGCGACGCAAGATACTGGCGCCGGGTCGCCTCGTCCTCGGCCCCGACGTATCCGACGAATGCCGTGAGCGACACCTTCGAGTCGATGACGATCCGCTTGCCTTCGGGCAGATAAAGCACCACGTCGGGCCGCAGGTTGTTTCCCGCCTCGTCCTTGATATTGAGCTGCGTATCGTAATGTACGCCCCGGATCAGATTCGAATTGTCGAGGATCGTTTCGAGGATCATCTCGCCCCAGTCGCCCTGCACTTTGGAATTGCCCTTGAGCGCGTTGGTCAGGTTGGTCGTTTCGGTGGTGATGCGGCGATTGAGTTCCATCAGCCGTTCGAGCTCGTTGCGCAACGCCCCCCGCTGTTCGTTCTCGGAGGAGTAGATCTTCTCGACCCGCTCGCGGAACTCCACGATGTTATCCCGGAAAGGTTTCAACAACACGTCGAGCGCTTCGCGGTTGGTCTCCTTGAAAGTGCGCGACTGTTCGCCCAGAATGTCATTGGCGAGGTTCTTGAACTGGGTCCGAAAAGTTTCCTCCATTTTTTCACGCTCGGCACGTGCCTCGGCCATTCGCTGTTCGGCCGCCTCCAGACGGGCCTGCGCCAGCGTACTCCGCTCGACCAGGGTGCGGATTTCGATTTCGGCGGCAGCGGCTTTCTCTTCGGACACCCGGCGCGACTCCTCGGCCAGGCGGCGAGCTTCGTCCGCAGCGGCCCGTTCGTCCGACAAACGGGCGTTATCCCGACGCAGGGAGAGCAAAAGCAAGCCCAGCACGACGCAAACGACGCCGAGCGACAATAAAACGACAACGATTCCGGTATTCATGACAGACGGTGAAAAAGAAAAATGAACGAGCTTATACGGATCTGCAAGGAAATACGGCAATACAATCTCCCGACCGCCGAAAGCCGAAACAGGAGTGTCCTCCCCCACGACCGCCGAACGTATTCCATCGTGCTACAAAAATAGGAAAATAATCCCTATGAACGGCGTCCGGCGAAATTAAATTTTCAAAAGGAAACTACGAACGGCCAAAAAATACCGCCCGGAATCCGACGCATTCGGTCCCTGTTGAAAATAAAAGCCAAATTATTGCCATTAACTCCCGGATTTCGTACTTTTGTGTCAAAATAAATCGAAACCATGCAACGAATCATATCCCCCTCGATGCTGTCGGCCGATTTCGGCCACCTGGAACGCGATACGCAGATGATCGACCGAAGCGCCGCCGAATGGGTACATATCGACGTCATGGACGGCGTATTCGTCCCCAACATCTCGTTCGGATTCCCGGTGATGAAGGCCATCCGCAAGGCCACGTCCAAACTGCTGGACGTACATCTGATGATCGTCGAACCCGAAAAATACGTCACCCGTTTCGCCGAGGCAGGCGCCGGAATCGTCACCTTCCACTACGAGGCCACGCTCGACCCCAAAAGGTGCATCGACCTGATCCACCGCGCTGGCACCAAAGCGGGCGTTTCGATCAAGCCCGCCACGTCTGTCGAGGTGCTGCGCGACATCGTACCCCTGATCGACCTGGTGCTCGTCATGAGCGTCGAGCCGGGTTTCGGCGGACAGTCTTTCATGCCCGACTCGCTGGAGAAAATCCGGGAGCTGCGTGCCATGATCGACGAAACGGAATCCACCGCTGTGATCGAAGTCGATGGCGGCATCTCTGCCCATAACTCGCGCCTGCTCTTCGACGCCGGAGCCGACGCCCTGGTCGCCGGCAGCGCCGTCTTCGGCGCCCCGGACCCGCAGGCGGAGATCGAGAGAATGTTGCAGAGCTAACCTCCGACTCCTTTCACCCAAGCACCTACTTCCGGTAAGCCGGGCGTTCCGCACGCACGGAAAATCGCAGAAAACGAAACCATGATCTCTTTAGACAATCTCACCGTCAGCTACGGCGGCTGGACGCTTTTCGACAACATATCCCTGCTCATCAACCCCAAGGACCGCATCGGCCTGGTCGGTAAGAACGGCGCCGGCAAAACGACTCTGCTGCGTCTGATCGTGGGCGAACAGCAACCCACCTCGGGTTCGATCTCCTACAACGGCGAATGCACGATCGGCTACCTTCCGCAGCAGATGCGTGTAGCGGACACTACGACACTCGTCGAAGAGACGGCCAAAGCCTTCGACGAAGTGCTGAAACTCGAAGCCGAAATCGCCCGCCTCACCCGCGAAATCGCCGAGCGCACCGACTACGAATCGTCCGACTACGAATCGCTGCTCCACCGGCTGAACGAAGCGACCGACCATTATCACATTCTGGGCGGCGATACCCGCGAAGCGGACATCGAGAAGACGCTGCTCGGTCTGGGATTCAAGCGCAGCGACTTCCAGCGTGCCACGAGCGAATTTTCAGGCGGCTGGCGCATGCGCATCGAGCTTGCCAAGTTACTGTTGCAAAAGCCGGATGTACTGTTGTTGGATGAGCCTACTAACCATCTCGACATCGAAAGCATCCAGTGGTTGGAAGATTTCCTCATTAATAACGGTAAAGCTGTTATTGTCATCAGCCACGACCGCAAGTTTGTGGATAATATCACTACCCGCACCATTGAAGTGACAATGGGACGCATCTATGATTATAAAGTAAATTACTCCAAATATCTGGAACTCCGCAAAGAACGTCGCGAACAACAGCAAAAGGCGTATGACGAACAACAGAAGTTCATAGCCGAAACCAAAGACTTCATCGAACGCTTCAAAGGCACTTATTCCAAAACTCTGCAAGTGCAAAGCCGCGTAAAGATGCTGGAGAAACTGGAAATCCTGGAAGTGGATGAGGAAGATACTTCGGCATTACGGCTGAAGTTCCCGCCATCACCACGCTCAGGTAACTATCCTGTGATTTGCGAAGATGTGCGCAAAGCGTATGGCAGCCATGTCGTTTTCCATGATGTCAACCTGACTATCAACAGGGGAGAGAAAGTGGCTTTCGTCGGAAAGAACGGAGAGGGTAAGTCTACCTTGGTGAAGTGTATCATGAAAGAGATTGAGCACGATGGTACACTGACACTCGGGCACAATGTACAGATCGGTTATTTTGCACAGAATCAGGCGTCTATGCTGGATGAGAACCTTACGGTATTCCAGACGATTGACGATGTGGCAAAAGGAGAAATACGTAACAAGATACGCGACTTGCTGGGTGCTTTTATGTTTGGCGGCCCTGAACAATCCATGAAAAAGGTGAAAGTGCTTTCCGGTGGAGAACGCACCCGGCTTGCTATGATTAAGTTGCTGCTGGAACCGGTGAACCTGCTGATTCTGGATGAGCCGACAAACCACCTGGACATGAAAACCAAAGATATCCTGAAGCAAGCTCTGCTGGATTTTGATGGTACACTGATTGTTGTAAGCCACGACCGTGACTTCTTAGACGGGCTGGTTACCAAGGTCTATGAATTCGGTAATAAACAAGTGAAAGAACACCTGAGCGGTATCTACGAATTCCTGGAAAAGAAGAAAATGGAGTCGCTCCGCGAACTGGAAAGGTAAACGTTCCTTAACAAGGCTTCTGCAACTTTTCTTGCGTCATAGTGTTTTATTTCCATAAACCTTTAACTACGAGAATAATGAAACGATATGACGCAATAATAATAGGATTTGGCAAAGGTGGAAAATTACTGGCAGCCGAATTAGCCAACCGCAACTGGAAAGTGGCGGTTATAGAACGTTCCCCTGAAATGTACGGTGGGACTTGTATAAACGTAGGATGCATCCCTACCAAAACCATGATACACGAAGCTGAATTTGCTGAGCGTATCTACCAGAATGATTATGAAAAACAGTCCAAGTTATATTCTCTTGCCCTGAAACGCAAAGATAAGTTGGTCATGTACCTACGGGAAAAGAATGTCGAGAGTCTGACAGGCAACCCTAATATCACATTGTATGACGGAACCGCTTCTTTTGTATGCGAAGATACGGTGAAAGTAACTCTTGCATCCGGAAAGGATGAAAAATCTTTCGAACTGGAAGGAAAAGAAATATTTATCAATACCGGTTCTACACCTATCCTGCCGGATATAGACGGATTAAGAGATAGTAAATATGTATATACCAGTGAAACATTACTCCATGCAGATGTTCTTCCCCAACATTTACTAATCATAGGCAGTGGTGCCATCGGACTGGAATTCGCAACCATGTATGCCGGATTCGGCAGTAAGGTCACTATTCTGGAAGCCGGTAAACGTTTTCTGCCGAAAGCAGACCGGGAGATTGCCGAATACATGCAGGAAAGTTTAAAAAGGAAAAATATAGAGATACGCCTGAATGCCCGCGTGCAGTCATTGCATGATACAGCAGACGGTATCACAGCTGCCTATACGGATGCCTCGGACGATACACCTTATTTTCTGGAAGGAGATGCCCTGCTCATTGCAACAGGCCGTAAACCGATGATAGATGATCTGCATCTGGAAAAAGCCGGAGTACAAGTCAACGCACAGGGAGCAATAATTGTAAATGAACAATTACGCACTACTGTACCACATATCTGGGCTTTGGGAGATGTAAGAGGTGGAGAAATGTATGATTACCTTTCCATCGATGACTCCCGCATTATCCTGAATCATTTATTCGGTAATAAGGAACGATCTATCGACGACCGCAATCCTGTGCCTTACGCCATCTTCACAGATCCTCCGATGGCACATATCGGTCTGACAGAGGAAGATGCTGTGAAACGAGGTTATCCTATCAAGATATCACGTTTGCCAGCCTCAGCTATTCCGCGTGCGCGTACTTTGCAGAATATGGATGGCATGTTGAAAGCTATCGTAAATACGGATACAGAGAAAATTCTGGGCTGTTCCCTCTTTTGTGTGAATGCACCGGAACTTATTAATCTGGTAGCGTTTGCCATAAAGACCGGACAGAAATCTTCAGCTTTACGTAGCTTTATATTCACCCATCCCAGTATGAGTGAAGGTTTAAATGGATTATTCAAGGCTTTTTAATAACTAACATTTGGTAATTAAGCCGTTAACCTCTATCTTTGTCCGCAATTAAAAAATTAAGATGCAGAAGAAACGGTATATAACATTTTTCCTAATGTTCATCAGCATGGTCATGCTGGTAGTGCCGGTTATTCCTCATCACCACCACAACAACGGGTTGATATGCATGAAGAATGATATAGCTCCCGATTGTTGCGGACAACAACACAACTCGGATAACGAACATTGCTGTTGCGATACGGGATGTGTAACGACTCACTTCTTCCAGCAAACTCCCAGCTCGGACAATGGATGGGCACATCCGGACTTTCCGCTGGTTATTACATTATTTTCCGAACCACTCCTCCGATTATTAGTCCTACCCGAAGAAAGCGGGCAAAGACAGGACTGCATATATCAGGAGTCACTTCATGGCACGTATCTTACACGTGCCACAGGACTTCGCGCACCTCCGTGTATTCTTACTTTATCGTAAAGTCTGCAACTTTATTGCAGGCTTTTATCTCTAATTTTGCACACAGATAAAAGTAAGAACATAAAAATATCATCATGAAAAAAATTCTTTTTATGGGAGTCATGGGTCTATTCCTATTGGGTTCCTGCAATAGTAAATCCGGAGACGGACACGAAGGTCACAATCATGAAACAGAAAAGCATGAGCACGAAGGTTGCGATCATGATCATGAGGGCGAAGACCACAATCACGAAGGTGACGAACACAACCACGATGGACATGACCACGGTGAAGTAGTAGCAGCCGGACATAGTGACGAAATCATTCTGCCCCCCGCCAAGGCGCAGGCTGCCGGAGTAAAATCCAATGTTGTAGAACCAGGAATTTTCCATCAAGTTATAAAAACCAGCGGCCAGGTAATGGCAGCACAAGGAGACGAAAGCGTTGCTGTAGCAACAGTGGCAGGTGTAGTAACTTTCCGTGGAAAAGTTATCGAGGGCATGAGTGTCAGCAAAGGTACACCGTTGGTTATATTGTCTTCTAAAAATATGGCGGATGGTGACCCTGTAGAACGGGCACGCATCGCTTATGAAGTATCCAAGAAAGAATACGAGCGTATGAAATCCCTTGTAGGAAATAAGATTGTTTCTGAAAAGGATTTCGCTCAGGCTGAACAAGCGTATGAGAATGCACGTATCAGCTACGAAGCCGTAGCCAAAAACAGTTCGGCAAGCGGACAAGCCGTGGTTTCCCCCATCAGTGGATATGTAAAAAGCCTGTTAGTGAAAGAAGGCGATTACGTAGCGGTGGGACAACCGTTAGTCAGCATTACGCAAAACCGCAAATTATTCTTGCGTGCTGACGTTTCAGAGAAATATTACCAATATCTTCGTACTATTGGTTCTGCTAACTTCTGTACTCCTTATAATAATAAGGTATACGCATTGAAAGACTTAGACGGACGTCTTCTCTCCTATGGCAAAGCCTCGGGTGGAGACGGTGGATATTATGTACCTGTAACCTTTGAGTTTGACAACAAAGGTGATATCATCCCCGGTTCCTTTGTAGAAATCTTCTTATTGTCTTCCCCTATAGAAAATGTAATATCCCTACCCCATTCAGCATTGACTGAAGAACAAGGCAGTTTCTTTGTCTACCTGCAACTGGATGAAGAAGGATATAAGAAACAACTCGTGACTCTTGGAGCCGATAACGGTGAAAGCGTACAGATTCTCTCAGGTGTAAAAGCAGGAGACCGCGTGGTAACCGAAGGAGCTTATCAGGTGAAACTGGCAAGCGCTACAAATGCAATACCGGCACACAGTCACGAACACTAAAAAACAGTGGTAAGTGATGAAGTTATAGAGTGATAAAGCAACTTCACCCTATCACATTATCACATTAACACTCTAACACTTTAATCAACATGTTAAACAAGATTATACATTTCTCACTTCATAACCGCATCCTGGTGCTTGTGGCCTCGGTGTTGTTACTGATAGGCGGAACTTACACCGCCATGCACACGGAAGTGGACGTATTTCCAGATCTCAATGCACCTACGGTTGTCATCATGACTGAAGCAAACGGTATGGCGGCAGAAGAAGTGGAACAACTCGTCACATTTCCTGTTGAAACAGCAGTGAACGGTGCAACAGGTGTGCGCCGCGTACGTTCTTCATCTACCAATGGATTTTCAGTAGTATGGGTAGAATTCGATTGGGATACGGATATTTATCTGGCCCGACAGATTGTAAGCGAGAAGCTGGCTGTTGTAAGCGAAAGCCTGCCTACCGGTGTAGGAAAACCGACACTGGGTCCACAATCATCCATTCTGGGCGAGATGCTGATTATCGGTCTGACTGCCGACTCTACCTCTATGCTTGACCTGCGTACAATAGCTGACTGGACCATCCGTCCGCGCTTACTCTCTACAGGCGGTGTGGCACAGGTAGCAGTACTGGGTGGTGATATAAAGGAATATCAGATACAATTAGATCCGGAACGGATGCGGCATTACGGTGTTACGCTGAATGAAATCATGACCGTAACCCGTGAAATGAATCTGAATGCAAACGGTGGCGTGCTATATGAATATGGTAACGAATACATTGTGCGTGGAGTACTTTCTACCGATCGGGTAGATCAACTGGCACGTGCCGTGGTACGTGGTGGAACCACTTCAGGCAGTGCTCCTATTCTGTTGGAAGACATTGCAGACGTACACATCGGAGCAAAATTACCCAAACTGGGTACAGCATCGGAACGGGGTAAAGCTGCCGTATTGTTGACTGTAACCAAGCAGCCGGCCACCAGCACGCTGGAATTAACGGATAAACTGGAAGCATCCCTGAAAGATTTACAGAAAAATCTGCCACCGGATGTAAAGGTCAGCACAGACATTTTCCGACAAAGTCGCTTTATCGAAAGCTCCATCGGAAACGTACAGAAGTCCTTGTTCGAAGGAGGTATCTTCGTGGTGATTGTACTATTCCTGTTCCTTGCAAATGTACGTACAACAGTGATCTCATTGGTTACACTACCACTTTCATTGATTACTTCACTGGTGACGCTGCATTATATGGGATTCACAATCAACACAATGAGTCTCGGTGGTCTTGCCATCGCTATCGGTTCGTTAGTGGATGATGCCATTGTGGACGTGGAAAACGTATATAAACGACTCCACGAAAACAAGTTGAAACCTGTGGAAGAACGACTTTCCATATTGGAAGTGGTATTCAACGCATCGAAAGAAGTACGTATGCCTATCCTGAACTCTACGCTGATTATCGTAGTTAGTTTCGTGCCCTTATTCTTCCTCACAGGTATGGAAGGCCGCATGCTGGTTCCTCTGGGTATTGCGTTCATTGTAGCATTGGCTGCTTCTACGGTAGTGGCACTGACGGTTACACCGGTACTTTGCTCTTATCTTTTGGGAAAAGACAAGAAGAAGGAAGAGAAAGAAAGCAGTGACTCGTATGTAGCACGTAAAATGAAACAATGGTATGGCGCTGCACTGGCTTTCGTACTGGGACATAAGAAGATCGTATTGGGCAGTACTATTGGTTTGTTCGTAGTAGCCCTAGTATGTTTTTTCACATTGGGCCGTTCATTCCTGCCACCTTTCAACGAAGGTTCGTTTACGATCAACATATCTTCTTTGCCGGGTATCTCGCTGGAAGAAAGTGACAAGATGGGACATCGTGCAGAGGAATTGCTACTCAGTATTCCTGAAATACAAACCGTTGCCCGCAAGACCGGACGTGCCGAACTGGACGAACATGCACTTGGAGTGAATGTTTCCGAAATAGAAGCTCCGTTCGAACTGAAAGACCGTTCACGTAGTGAAATGGTTGCTGAAGTACGTGAGAAGTTAGGTACTATCGTAGGAGCAAACATAGAAATCGGCCAACCTATCAGTCATCGTATCGATGCTATGCTTAGCGGTACAAAAGCAAACATTGCTATTAAACTGTTCGGTGATGACCTGAACCGTATGTTTACTTTGGGTAATGAAATCAAAAGTGCCATCCAGGATATTCCTGGCATTGCCGACTTGAATGTGGAGCAACAGATAGAACGTCCTCAGCTTATCATTTCGCCCAAGCGAGAAATGTTGGCTAAGTTTGGAATCTCATTACCGGAATTCTCTGAGTTCGTGAATGTCTGTCTTGCAGGAGAAACCGTATCACAAGTTTACGAAAAAGGCAAAAGTTTTGACCTCACTGTACGTGTACGTGATGACCTTCGCGACGAAATGGAGAAGATACGCAACTTGATGATAGATACCAGCGACGGAAAGAAAATACCGTTGAACTACATCGCCGAAGTGCGTTCTGCAATGGGGCCGAATACTATCAGCCGCGAGAACGTAAAACGTAAAATTGTGATCTCTGCCAATGTTGCCGACCGTGATTTGCGCAGTGTGGTGAATGACATTCAGGCTCGCGTGGACAAGGATATCAAATTACCGGAAGGATATCACCTTGAATACGGCGGTCAGTTTGAGAGCGAACAGGCAGCAAGCCGCACCTTATTACTCACATCGCTGATGAGTATTGCAGTGATCTTCTTACTACTTTATCATGAATTCCGTAGTGTGAAGGAAAGTGCGATTATTCTTATCAACCTGCCGCTTGCATTGATTGGCGGTGTGTTTGCTTTGTTGATGACAACGGGAGAAGTGAGTATTCCGGCTATTATCGGTTTTATTTCACTGTTCGGTATTGCTACCCGAAACGGTATGTTGTTGATCAGTCACTACAACCACTTGCAACGGGAAGAAGGACTGAATGTATATGACAGTGTTATCCGCGGTTCAATGGACCGTTTGAATCCGATTCTAATGACTGCGTTGTCTTCTGCTCTTGCACTTATTCCGTTGGCACTGGGCGGTGATTTGCCGGGTAATGAAATTCAAAGTCCGATGGCGAAAGTTATCCTTGGCGGTCTTTTAACTTCCACGTTCCTGAACGGTTTCATCATTCCGATTGTTTATCTGATGATGCACCGGAAACCGGCGAATTAACATCCATATAACTATTAACAATATCAAATAATGAAACGAATTCTTATATTTAGTTTTATCACTTTTTTCCTATATGCGGGGATGCGTGCCCAATCGGTTGACATAGACGAAGTGCTGCACCGCATTGAAGCGAACAATAAGGAGTTGCAGGCCAATGCGCAACTTATCACTTCACAGAAATTGGAGAATAAGTCGGAAAACAATTTGCCTGATCCCACTCTCTCGTATGCCCATTTGTGGGGGTCGGAAGATAAGAGCGAGACGATAGGTGAACTTGTTGTTTCCCAAAGCTTTGATTTCCCTACTTTATATGCTACACGCGGAAAAGTAAATCGACTCAAAACCGGTGCACTTGATGCACAGGCTACTGCTTTCCGTCAACAATTGTTGTTGCAAGCCAAGGAGCTTTGTTTCGATATCATCATGTTACAGCATCAGCAAGTGATTCTGGATGAACGCATGAAACAGGCTGAGGAACTCTCCGCATACTACAAGAAACGTCTGGAAACAGGTGATGCCAATGTATTGGAAACAAACAAGATCAATTTGGAATTACTAAATGTACGTACAGAGTTCCGTGCCAATCAGACTGCGCTTGATAATGCCTGGAAATCTCTCCTTGCACTCAACGGAGACCAGTCTTTGCAAGACAATGAACTGAGCAGTTTCCGCTCCATCAATGATTATCCGTTACCGCTTCTTCCTAACAACTATGAACAGTTACGTTCGGAAGTGTTGGCAGCCGATCAGACTTTGCTGTCATTGAGCAGTGAAAGTGCTGCTGCCCGCAAACAGATTTCTGCAAGTAAGCAAGGCTGGTTGCCAAAATTGGAACTGGGATATCGCCGTAATACTGAGTCCGGTACTCCGTTCAATGGAGTTGTAGTGGGCTTTTCTTTCCCACTGTTTGAAAACCGCAATAAGGTGAAGATAGCCAAAGCGCAGTCTCTGAATCTCGACTATCAGAAAGAGAATGCAGCTTTCCAGGCCGAAGCCACCTTAGCAAAACTATACAGCGAAGCGCAATCATTGCAAACCTCCATACAGGAATATAGGGAAGCATTCAGTTCACAACAAGATCTTGCATTGCTGAAACAAGCCCTTACCGGTGGACAGATCAGCGTGATAGAGTATTTTGTAGAAGTCTCTGTGATTTATCAAAGTAAACAGAATCTGCTTCAATTGGAAAATCAGTATCAGAAGGTAATGGCACAGATATATAAGAGTAAACTATAAAAATATATTCTTAGTATTATAAAAAGTAAAGCGAAGAACCAACTCCGGCAATTGAAGGAGTCGATTCTTCGCTTTCTTTATAAATAACATAGTCAATTACAGTTTTGTAATTTTTCCCATAAAGAGGATGGCTCCCGTACTCTTTTCCTTTATTATAAAAGCAAAAGGACGATTCACAAAGAAAGGTATAGGAGAAGATGGATCGACAGAAGTCGCAAAGTTTCCTCCCACGGTAACTGCAGCGGCTTCAGTACCTTCCTCATCTACATTTACGTAAGTAAATTGCTGTAGAACACCAATATATAAATCCTCTGCCGACATTTTGGAGAAATCCGCCTTATTGCTATCAAAGGCATCATTCATTCCCAAAGCAATCATATCGCCTATGAGTATCTTGTTATATTCCACATTGAAACGGGGAAGTTTAACCTGCAATTGTCTGCTCGACAAAACCTGATTCCACTCTTTCCAGTTTTCATAAGTCAGTTCGGACAAACTCTCATCCAAAGTTTTATCTTCAGCAGGCAATAGGAGCACCATACTAAAAGCTTCGTTACCATACGGCAATTCTGCGATAGAGAATGCCGAGTTCTGGGCATAATTGAACCTTTTTGTCTGATTCATCATGTCCACCTTCCGCTGAGTATCATCAGAATTGGTAAAATTCTCCTGGCGAGTATCCGATTTTTGGAATTGACTTTTCCAAATACCTTTGAAGTAGAGTGCGTTAATCAAATACATACGCACATCCTCCGGTATTCTCTGTATAACCTCTTTTATACAATTATTCGTCTGCTCAGCACACCACCGGTTAATTACATCTTTCGCTGTGGGAGATGTAAAATCAAGTTCCTGAACCCGGGCATCATACATCTTCTTATTCACATCCACAAAAGAATCGTAAACTTTAAAATCTTGTTTTACCCAAATAGAATTGGCGATTCCTAATTGAGTGGTATTATCTAAATCCAATAAAGCTGAAGTTAATTTTTGATTATAATTATTCAGATCATCAAGAGAGAAAGAAGCGGCAGGAAATCCCAATACGTCCTGCATTTCAGTAAGCGTATTGCCCGAAGCTCCGTTAGTAATCATTGATAAGCAAAGTGATGCACTCAATGGAGACACAAAGACATTCGGCTTTTCCTTTTCGGTACTGCACACCTGATCAAAGAAACGGAAAGCAAAGTCTGTACCTTTGTCCATTAAATCTTGTTCCGTACGGGTGAGTTTGATGTCTTGACGTGGTTTAGGTTCCGGAGAAGGGTTCTCATCATTCTGACAAGCTGCAAGGATACTGAGTAGGCTTAGCGCAGCAATAGTTTTCTTTAGCATAAGCATTATAGTATTAGTTTTCTATTAAGTTACTCTGTTAGAATAAATGCATAAATTTATAAAATACTGCACTACATTACAAATTAAACATAAATCTTTCCTATCTTTGTTCCCGGTTTTGTTGGAGGATGCCTTTCGGTATACTCCATGAAAAGGGAATTGGGTGTGACTCCCAAACAGTCCCGCTGCTGTGAACTCCTATTGCAGGATTTGCCAATCACCTGTGCCACTGCCAATATTCGTATGGTGGGAAGGCGGCAAATCCGGAGTAAGTCAGAAGACCTGCAAAACCTATCATCCCTCATGTCTTCGAGGAAAGGACATGAGATGTATATAGTTTTTATAGCATTCTGTTTATGATAAGAGATAATCTATGTCGGTATGCCCGGCTACGGTTTTATTTGTCTTGCTTTGCATGTTGGCTTTGTGTCAGCCTGCAAGCACAACAGGTGGGAGACTCCATTACAGGAAAAGTACATGCCATTCCGGAAGTGGGGATAAAAGGTCGGCGTGTGCCACCGGCTCTCTCAGCAACCGCCCCGCTCCAACAAATGAAGAAAACTGATATGGAACGTTTGGGAGTATCGGATGTGGCCGATGCAGTTCGCCATTTCTCGGGAGTCAGCGTTAAGGATTATGGTGGAATTGGTGGATTAAAGACTGTTTCTGTACGCAGTTTGGGAGCGCAACATACAGCAGTCAGCTATGACGGAGTGACTGTCAGCGATTGTCAGTCAGGCCAGGTAGATATCTCCCGTTTCTCGTTAGACAATGTTTCCGAACTGGCACTCAGCATTGGTCAGAGTGATAATATTTACCAGACAGCGAAGATGTTTGCCTCTGCCGGTGCTTTAAGTATCGAAACCGCACGTCCGGATTTCAGTGACAGACCTTTCCGATTGCTTGCAAATATGAAAACCGGTTCTTACGGGCTTGCTAATCCTTCTTTATTTTATGCTCAGAAATTAAGTAACCGTTTCAGTCTTTCTGCCTATGCTGATTATTTACGGGCAGACGGAAATTATCCTTTCAAAATGTGGAATGGGAATAAACTGATTGACTCCAAACGAAACAATAGTGATATAGAGACTTATCGGGCAGAATTAAATTTGTTTGTAACTCTGAATGAGAAACAGGATTTGAAAGCCAAAGTTTATCTCTTTGATTCGGAAAGAGGGTTACCCGGCGGAGTAATTTATGACAATCCGTATGCTGCCGAAAGACTATATGACCGTAATTACTTCGGTCAATTGAAGTATGAGAACCGATTCTCAGAGAAATGGAAACTACAAGCAAGTGGAAAATTTAACTTCAGCTGGAACCGGGACTATAATAATGAATCTTCCGGTATTACAGACTATCGTTTCCGCCAGACTGAGACTTACTTATCCGCTACCCTATGGAACGAACCGGTGAAAGGGTTATCTTTCTCATTAGCACAGGATTTCGCCTATAACTATTTGTCAACGACTTTACAGAACAATCAATATCCGGAACGTTTCACCTATTTAACAGCAATAGCCACACACTATAAAAGCAACCGATTTTCTGCTACCGCTTCCCTGCTGAATACTTATATTACAGAGAATGTACGGACAGGAAAAGCTGCTGCAGACCGTAAACGCCTTTCCCCCGCTGTCAGTCTGTCGTGGAAACCATTTGATTTTGGTCTACGTTTCAGAGCTTCATACAAAGATATCTTCCGTACACCGACATTCAATGATTTGTATTATCTGGTAATTGGCAACCATAATTTAAAGCCTGAAGTTACCCGGCAATTCAATGTAGGTACAACGTGGAGTTCTACTTCATTGGAATTTATCGACTATCTAAGCCTTTCAGTAGATGCTTATTATAATCGGGTGAAAGATAAAATTGTGGCAGTACCCACTATGTTTATCTGGAAGATGATGAATTTAGGTAAAGTCGAAACCATTGGTACGGATATTAACCTGGCAATTGAAAAAGAATTAGCAGAACATTATAAGTTATATCTCACAGGAACTTACAACTTCATGCAAGCGGAAGATATTACTGACCGTAATTCTAAAATATGGCGGAATCAGATTATATATACTCCGAAGCATTCAGGTTCAGGAAGTCTGACTTTTGAGAACCCGTATGTCAACCTGACTTATAACATAATGTACGCTTCGGAACGCTATTCAATTGCCCAGAACATTCCGGAAAATCGTATTAAATCTTACACTGACCACAGTATATCACTCTCGCATACCTTTAAATGGAAGAAGCAGTCACTACGCATACAGCTGGATGCCTTGAACCTAAGTGATAAGAACTACGAAATAGTCCGCTTCTACCCGATGCCCGGACGCAATTACAAAGTAACAATCAACTATAAATTATAAACTAAAAACAAAAACTATGAAGAAGTATTGGTATAAAACCGCCATGCTGGTTATAGCATTAGGAGCATTTACCGCATGTAGTGATGATGACGAACCGACAATTCCGAAAGGACCGATAGCACCTGTTAATGGAGCATATGTTATTAATACAGGAAACTGGGGAGAGAATAATGGTACTATACAATGGTATGACAGAGATCTGAAGACAATTAGTGCAGATTTGTTTGCAGCTGCCAACGGAGCAGGTATCGGTGATGCACAGGACTTGTGTATATATGGTACAAAAATATATATCACTTGTTCCAGTTCAGCCAAGATTGAAGTGGTGGACAGAAAAGATTTCGCTCGTATAAAAACGTTGAACTTAAAAGACGAAAGTGAGAAGTCTATCCAACCACGATATATGACAGCTACCGGAGGAAATGTTTATTTCACCTCATACGATGGCACGGTATCACGCTTGGACACCACGAACCTCTCCATCACCGGAAAGATAGAAATAGGAGATCATCCGGAAGCATTGACTTCTGCAAATGGAAAACTCTATGTAAATCTGTCAAATTATAACAATGATGGTACCGGCAAATACGTGGCAGTTGTCGATATTGCTACTTTCAAGAAAACGAAAAACATAGAAGTACTTCTCAATCCTTATGATGTTTGTACAACCGGAGAAGACGGAAAAGTATATTTCATTTCATGTGGAGATTTCAGAGGAAATCCAGTTCAGACATTACAATGCATCGACCCGCAAACAGATCAGGTTACGGAAATATGCCCAGCCAGCAAAATAGCAATAAAAAACAACAAGATCTATCTCATTTATGCAGAATATTACGAAGATGCCGCTCCTAAAAGCATTTCTGTATATGACATGAATACCAAGCAAACTACGCGGTTTGCCAACTACAGCGATTTCTCCAATCCTGGTAATATTGTAGTCGACCCGGCTACAGGAGATGTAATTATCATCGATCAACCCTTCTCTGCTCTCAACGACATATATGTTTATGGTAGTGACGGCGTACTTAAAAAGAAGTTGGAAACCGGATACTATACCACTAATATGCGTTTTGTAACTGAATAACAGCATGAAACAAATTTCTTTCTTTCTAACCTTTTGGGTGACAGTGTTACTTCTTTCCGCCTGTAGCGGAAAGAACAGCACTGCTTCCGGCTCTGCACAAGGAGACACCATCCCGCTGCACTACTCCGCTAATCTCTCTCTGATAGATTACGAAGATTACATCGTTGCACAGCTACGCAATCCCTGGGATACAGCAAAGATACTACACACCTATGTATTAGTAGACAAAAAACAGCCGTTGCCCCATGAACTGCCTCAAGGCACCCTTGTTCGCACTCCACTTAGTAAAGCCGTCATTTACTCATCCGTTCATTGCAGCTTACTGAAAGACTTTGGTGGTTTGAATAGCATTGGTGGCGTATGCGACTTGAAGTATATCAAACTACCGGAAATAGAGGAAGGATGTCGAAACGGAACCATCGCCGATGTAGGTGATGGAATGAATCCCAATATTGAGAAAATCATAGACCTGCATCCCGATGCCATCCTCCTTTCTCCTTTCGAAAACAGTGGTGGATACGGACGTGTAGAGAAACTGAATGTACCCATCATTGAATGTGCCGACTATATGGAAACCTCTTCATTGGGACGTGCCGAATGGATGCGTTTCTACGGTTTATTATTTGGTAAGAAAACAGAAGCAGATGCTATGTTTGCTTCGATAGAAAGAAATTATAAGGATTTGCAAGAATTAGTAAAGCCTATCTCTTTTGCTCCCTCCGTGATGTGTGATTTGAAAACAAGCTCTACCTGGTACACTCCGGGTGGTAACAGTACCATCGCCAAACTATACTCTGATGCAGGTGCCAACTATATTTTCAGAGAAGATACACATAGCGGCTCACTCCCCTATCCTTTCGAAGTTATCTTTGAGAAAGGTCAACAAACGGATTTCTGGCTGATACGCTACAATCAACCCGTAGATAAAACATACGGGGAACTTGAAAAAGAGTTTGCCCCTTATGCAGGTTTCCGTGCCTTCAAAGAACGGAACATCTACGGATGCAATACCAACCGGGTTCCTTTTTATGAAGAAACACCTTTCCATCCAGACTGGTTATTGAAAGATTTAATTAAGATATTTCATCCTTCACTGTTGGAAGGGTATGAACTGAGATATTACAATAAATTAGCAGAGTAAAATCTGCGGTCTATTTCAGAATGAAAGCAAAAGGATATATATATGGTATAGCACTGTCAGTCCTCATTCTCGTATTGATGGCTGCCAATCTCTGGTTCGGTTCAATCAATATCCCCGCCGGAGCAGTGTGGAATACCCTCACAGGAAATGAAGTAGAAAAAGCCAGCTGGACTTTTATTATCTGGGAGTCCCGTCTGCCACAAGCCGTCACGGCATTACTATGTGGTGCCGCACTCGCAGCTTCGGGACTGATGCTGCAAACGGCATTCAACAATCCACTGGCAGGTCCGTCCATCCTGGGCATTAACTCAGGGGCAAGTCTTGGCGTGGCGTTGGTGATGCTGGCAGGCGGAGGAAGCATTGCTACAGGGGTATTCACCTTATCCGGTTTCTTCTCCGTGATACTCGGTGCCTTCATCGGATCGATGGTGGTAATGGGACTTATCCTTTTCTTTTCTACACTGATTAAAAGCAATATCATGCTGCTGATTACAGGTATCATGATTGGTTATATCACTTCTTCCGCTATATCACTGCTCAATTTCTTTGCAACAGCCGAAGGGGTACATTCTTATATGATATGGGGTATGGGAAACTTTGGAGGGGTCTCATTGCAACAGCTCCCCTATTTCTCTATTTTCTGTCTGGCAGGTTTGTTACTTTCCATCTTGCTTATCAAACCTCTGAATGCCCTGCTACTGGGTACACGCTATGCTGAAAACTTAGGAGTAAACATCCGTCGCACAAGAAATCTGCTACTGATTGCTACCGGACTACTGACAGCTGTCACCACTGCTTTCTGCGGACCTGTGGCTTTCATCGGTCTGGCCGTTCCTCATATCTCCCGCCTGATGCTGGGCACATCCAATCATAATTCACTGCTTCCCGTTACTTTGCTGACGGGCGGTGTGATTGCTTTGCTCTGCAATCTGATCTGCATTCTTCCGGGCGAAGCAGGTATTATTCCTCTCAATGCGGTAACTCCAGTACTGGGTGCGCCTGTTATCATTTATGTCATTGTCAACCAACGTAAAATACAATACTTCAACTGATGGAGAAAGCTGTTATCACCGCAAGCGATTTATGCATCGGCTACCGCCAGGGAAAGCAAGAAAAACGGATACATGAGCATCTCTTCTTCCGGCTCTACCCCGGAGAACTGACTTGTCTGCTGGGAGCTAACGGAACCGGCAAATCGACTCTGCTCCGCACTTTGGCTGCTTCACAACCAGCGTTGTCGGGCGAATTACTTGTACAAGAAAAGCCGTTGTCCGCTTATTCCGAGAAAGAACGTTCACGTACCATCGGTGTAGTACTAACAGACAAGACACAGGCAGGCGGACTGACTGTATATGAGTTGGTAGCCTTGGGACGGCAACCTCATACGGGGTTCTTCGGCAGATTGAACAAAACGGATCATTCTATCATTGAAGAAGCTCTGGAAGCTGTAAGCATCAGCCATAAAGCCCACAGTTATACCGCAGAGCTATCGGATGGAGAACGGCAGAAGGTTATGATTGCCAAGGCATTGGTACAAGAGTGTCCGCTCATTCTGCTGGATGAACCGACAGCTTTCCTGGATGTAGTGAGTCGTATTGAAATTATGACGTTGCTTCATTGCCTGGCAGTAGAACAAAAGAAAGCAATTCTGCTTTCCACTCATGACATAGAACAGGCATTGGTACTGGCAGATAAACTTTGGTTACTTTCCAAAGAAAACGGACTGCAATGCGGAGTAACAGAAGATATGATTCTGAGTCACCGGATGGACGGCTTGTTCTCCCGTAACGATATCCGGTTTGATTATGCGCACGGGGTATATTATCCCAAAGTAGACAGCCACCACCGTATCAGTGTAGAAGCCAATGATGAAGTATTGCTGCACTGGACAACAAACGCACTCAATCGTCATGGATACGCTTGTCACCCTGTCTCTTCACCGGAAACCAACGAATCGCCGCGTTTGCAGGTTTTAGCTGCCGACCACTTCATATTACACACAGAGGGACAACACGAATATCATTCTTTTGAACAGTTGCTTGCAAACATCTGATTAAGATTTCAGTAGCATCAGTATCTCATCCGGCAAGTATCCGCTCCGGATGCGCCACTCCTGCGGGTAAAGGTTATTAGCCCGGTTACCGATATTCTTCACAAAGCCCAGAGGAATATTCTTATACGTCAACAGCACATAACCGCGTGGAGCAGAACCGGAAAGTACAATGGCTTCCTTACGCAAATAAGCAATAGCCTGTTCATAAGAGATCTCTTCACGAGGAAAAGCATCGGAAACCGGTACAGTGCTCATAGCAAGAGCATGATTGGGAATCAAGTCTTTTCCTTTCACTTCGGCAAGAGTAACACCTGCCTGAACAACGCGAAGGGATTGTTGGAAAATGGATAATTCGGATATATATTCTTTAGGGAAAGCTGTAATATTCATTCCATTTGCAGAAACTTCATAGTCCTCTGCCGAAAGAAGCCAGGCACGTGCAGCCAATAATTGTTCCTTAGATGCTCCGGCGTTAACTTTAGAGCTACCCGTTTTTTTCTTTCCTTGTGAAGAAGTGGATTTGTAGCGGATTTGTGCTGCCTCTCCTTCCGGTTTACGAAGCACGGCAAGGAAAAAGCCTTCACCCTTTGTACGGTGAGGCAGGAAACGATATATAGGAAAATCTTCACCTACAAGCAAGTTTCCGGTAATGTTCCACGTTGCCGGAGCATCTACAGGAAGTATCTCTGCACCGAATTCATCGTGCGTCCAACGGATATTTTCTTCATCTTCCTTTGTGTTATACGTACAAGTGCTATAGATAAGCAACCCACCGGGTTTCAGACTGGGCCATATATCGGAGATGATGCGCCGTTGACGTTGCCAGCAGATTTCCACATTCTCCGGACTCCACTCGCTGACGGAAACAGGATCTTTACGGAACATGCCTTCACCGGAACAGGGAACATCGGTCAGGATAACATCGAAGAAATCTTCCAGACCAGCGAAATCTGCCGGATCATTATTGGTCACCACGACACCGGGATGCCCCCACTTCGTCAGATTCTCCGCCAGAATTTGCGAACGGTTACGAATCACTTCGTTTGCTACCAGCAGGCTACCCTCGGGCAATACACTGCGAGCATGAGTAGATTTTCCACCGGGAGCAGCGCAAAGGTCAAGCATTACAGAGGGTGTTTCGCCGATATATTGCTTTAGTGCCTGCTCCACAAACATGGAAGATGCTTCCTGTACATAATAACATCCGGCATGAAACAACGGATCGAAGGTAAACGTCAATCGACGGTCGAGATAGTAACCTGTTGCCGACCAAGGCACACGATCGGAAGAGGCATGAAAAAGACTGAATGAAGAACTGGATAGTTTTTCTTCATTCAGTCGGATGCTTACGGGCTGTTCGTCATTCAAGGCATCAGCCAGTTTGTTATATTCTTCATCTCCCAGGAGGGAACGGGTACGGTCTGCAAAAGATACGGGTAAGTCCATGTGCCAAATTATTTTATGTCCGCAAAGGTAATGCAAATCGAATGCATAACTTTCATGCTTGCATAAAAAAGTTATGTTAAGATGTAGCTTATCTTCTTCAAAGGAACATAAAAAGGCGATACAAGACAAAACCGCCGGGTACTAAAAACTAAGTTTGACGCCCGCAAAGTAGGAACGAGGTGCTCCCGGACCATAAATGTAACCGGAATCACGAGTGGCTCCTTTATCAAAATCTTTCTGATAAGAGTTGAATATATTTTGTACTCCTACGTTGAATTGCAGGCACATGCCGGAGAAATCTATATCATAAGCGACTTTAGCACCCAGTTCAAAGAAATCCGGGCTCTTCACCAACAAGTCTGCCGTACCATCTACTTCGGACATCAGGTGAGGCACATACATTTGCCCGGTATAATTACCGTTCAAGGCCACCGACAATGCCTTTGTGGGATTGAAAGTAGCAGTAAAATAGCCATAAACATCGGGGGTACGCAATAACCGGTCGCTAGATCGTTCTTTGTCAGACAGGTGCTCTTTGTCTGCACTCCACTCCTCGGGAGAGTCGTACAGACTGCGTTGCACAGTCAGTCCCGCCTGCAACTGGATTTTATCACGCCAAGCAATCTTTCCTTCCAATGTACCGCCATATACTTTTGCACCAGAACCGTTGACACGGGTTTGTATCAGATATCCGCTACCGTTCGGATCTTCTATCGGTGCTGTCAGCACAAATGGATCAGAGAGTTTTGTGAAGAAGCCTTCTACCAACAGGTTTGCCTGAAAGTCACCGAAATAGTGATACCAGTCCATCGAAGCATTCACACTGCGCGAACGTTCCTCTTTCAGATCCTTGGCACGAACGATGGAAATCAACTCGCCTCCCACATTGCTAATATGCAGATCTTCGTCGAAAGCCTGCGGAGCACGAAAACCTTCGGCATAACTGAAACGGATATTTATATCTTGTGTAGGATTGTAGCGGACATTGGCACGAGGGCTGAAGATGGCTTTATCCATAATACTGTTCTTATCCAAACGTCCGCCTATCAGGAAACTCCATTGCTCACTTTTCCATTCATTCTGCACGTAGACACTTGCTATGTTCACTATTTGCTTCAAAGGATCGGGCGTATACTTATCAATCAACTGTTGCAGACGGTCGCCTGTTGCAGTAGGATCTTCCGCCAGGGCAGCATCGCGGTATTTTTGCATGTCTGTTGCCTTGTCATCCAGATTATCATGGTTAAATTCCACACCACCCGTCAAGTCGGAAGGCATGAAAAAGAGCTTATCAAAATGATAGATATACTGAGCACCCAATACACCGGTAAAGTCTGTGGTATGCCCATAGGCACTGTAATAACTATCGCGCACGATATGCTGGGCAGAGGCGTATGCATTGAATGAGTGTTTCTGGTCCTTGGAAAAGGCACTGAACTTCAATCCGCCCGTATTGATGGAATGTTCAATCTGTTCCACCAGTCCGGGCTTACCGGCACCATTCAGATTGGCATCTTCGGCAATGTGAGGCGGCAAATCAAAGCGATTACCGCCACGACGAAACTCTTCCATGTGATGATATTCCAGATTCAGCTTGGAATAGGGATTCAGTCTATAATAAGCGTTTATGCCTACTGTCTGGTTCTTCAATTTGGGCAATTCGGAGAAGCCGTCCCCATTGGAATCCCATGCCGAACGGTGGCGGTTCTGCCCATAAATGTAGGCTCCCATTTTGTTATCCGAAGATACAAGGGAAAGATTGAGCGTGGTATTATTGTCAAACGAACTGGAGCCATCGAAATTGGAGATGGAGTGGGCAAACGAACCGGAGTTGCGGAGAGGTTCTTTCGTAATGATATTCACCGTTCCGGCAATGGCGGAAGAGCCGAATAGGGCCGAGCCACCTCCACGCACCACTTCCACACGTTCTATCATGTTGGCGGGAATTTGTTCCAAGCCGTAGACACCTGCCAGTGCAGAGAAGATAGGGCGGGAATCGATCAATATCTGTGTATATTTTCCGTCCATACCATTGATACGCACCTGAGAGTAACCGCAATTCTGGCAATCATTTTCTACACGTACACCCGGCTGGAATACAAGCCCCTGCGATAAGGTGTGCGAATTGGTCATATCAAATAGTTTCGGGGTAACGACTTTTACCAAGGTAGGTGCTAGTCGGCGGGCGGTTTCATTACGATTGGCTGTAACAACTACGCCATCCAGGGCTACCATGTCTTCTTCCAGTTCGAAGTTTTCTTCCAGTGTCTTGCCTCGTTTCAGGGTTACTTTTCGTTCTTGTGGCTTATAACCTACGGCACTGACGGAGAGCGTAAACTCACCTTCCGGAAGGTTCTTCAAAAAGTAGTGTCCGGTACCATCAGTCATGGTTCCGATAGTGGTCCCTTTCAGGGCTACTGTCATATAGGGAAGGTGTTCTCCTGTTTTTTTCTCCAGTACGTGGCCGATGATATTGGCATCGGATTTATTTAAATCAATGGCATAAGCGGTGTGGGAGAGCAATGTACACATTACTCCCACCACGAAAAAGATATATTTTTTCATGTAGTTCTATTTTTTATGGATTTTAATAAAAAAAGGAAGGGGGACTCCTATTGTCAATGAACTACAGGTGGTGCACGCAAGCTGATGCCGCAACGAACCCGCACGCACTTGACATGTTCCACAGCCGGAACACTCAGCACACGCAACAAAATAAGGAAAGCCGATGCGGCGAAAAGAATAGCAGGCAGAGAAGAAGCTACAAAAGAAGAAAGGAAGAATATCGTTTCAACCTGTGCTTCCGTATGGCTATGTTCACCTTTGAAGGGATGGGAATGCACAATAATTACCCCATTTACCACATGCGAGTGAGTAAACAGCGTAATTCCTCCTAAATATGCAATAAATAATAAAGGAAGGAACCATTTCAGTATATTCCGTAACTTCTCCAAAAGCGTTTTTAATATAGGTTTGCGAAAGTAACACTAATTACAATAAGAAGCAACCGGATTTAGGTGTTTTAACCGGATATGGAGCAAAATACCTACATCTTATGAGTACAAGATTTCGATATTACATTAAGTAAAGCTGACTCATATTGGAGAAGAAAGGAGGAAAAAGAGTGATAAGGCGGTAGGGTGATAAAGTGGCTGCGCTATATATCACAGAGCGTTATCCCACTATCACTTTATCACTCTACCACCTTATCACACTTTATTCATACCCCGTCCGATATGAATTCATTCAACTCCTGATTCGCATTTTTTATAATTCTTTTGTACCTTTGACGCTTATTATTCAAAAAACGATTCAACATGATACAGTTATTTCACCGCATGATCTCTGCCACCCTCAGTATTTCTGAGAAACAAATCGGCCATACGCTCGATTTATTGGCAGACGGAGCTACTATTCCTTTCATCAGCCGTTACCGTAAAGAAGTTACCGGAGGATTGGATGAAGTGCAAATTGAAGCAATCAAAACCCAATATGAGAAGCTGAATGAGCTGGCTAAACGAAAAGAAACCATTGTCAACACTATCAACGAACAGGGAAAAATGACTCCTGAACTACAAAAGCGTATTGATGAAACTTGGGATAGTACCATTCTTGAAGATATTTACCTACCCTACAAACCCAAACGCCGTACGCGTGCAGAAGTAGCCCGCCAGAAAGGTCTGGAACCCTTGGCAACACTACTGATGTTGCAGCGGGAACCGAACCCGGAGAAGCGCGCAGAAACATACGTCAAAGGAGAAGTGAAAGATGCGGAAGATGCATTGAAAGGAGCACGGGATATCATTGCAGAACAGGTCAGTGAAGACGAACAGGCACGTAACACCGTACGCTTCGCCTTCTCCCGGCAAGCTGTCATCACGGCTAAAGTGGTGAAAGGAAAAGAGAGTGAAGCTGATAAATACCGGGATTACTTTGAATTCAGTAAACCCCTGAAAAAATGCACCTCACACCAATTGCTGGCTATTCGCCGTGCCGAAGCCGAAGGGCTATTGAAAGTCAGCATAAGCCCTGATGATGAAGAGTGTGTGGAACGTCTGGAACGCCGTTTCGTCCGCAGCAACAATGCTTGCGGAGAACAAGTGGCGGAAGCCGTACAGGATGCCTATAAGCGTTTACTGAAATCTTCTATCGAAACGGAATTTGCCGCACAAAGTAAAGAACAGGCGGACGAAGAAGCCATCCGGGTATTCGTTCAGAACCTGCGCCAATTATTACTGGCTTCTCCATTGGGACAAAAGCGGGTAATGGGCATCGATCCGGGATTCCGTACAGGTTGCAAAGTGGTATGCCTGGATGCGCAAGGCAATTTACTGCACAATGAGAATATCTACCCGCATGCTCCGGTATACAAAACCGCAGAAGCTGTGTCTAAAATACAAAAGATGATAGAAGCTTACCATATAGAAGCCATAGCGGTAGGAAACGGAACGGCAAGTCGTGAAACAGAAGAGTTTCTGAAACACCAGACCTTCAGGCAGGAAATTCAGGTATTTGTTGTAAGCGAGCAAGGGGCTTCCATTTACTCTGCATCCAAGATTGCGCGTGATGAATTTCCGGAATACGACGTCACAGTGCGCGGAGCTGTATCCATCGCCCGCCGACTGATGGACCCGTTGGCTGAATTGGTGAAAATAGACCCGAAATCCATCGGTGTAGGTCAATACCAGCATGACGTAGACCAGACGAAATTAAAGAAATCACTGGACTTGACCGTAGAAAGTTGCGTAAACCTGGTGGGAGTAAACCTAAATACGGCAAGCAGCCACCTGCTGACTTACATTTCGGGGTTAGGCCCTCAACTGGCACAGAACATAGTAAATTACCGTGCTGAAAATGGTGCATTCACATCGCGTAAACAACTGATGAAAGTGCCGCGCATGGGAGCCAAAGCTTTTGAGCAATGTGCCGGTTTCCTTCGTATTCCGCAATCCAAAAATCCTTTGGATAACACAGCCGTTCACCCGGAGAGCTATTGTATAGTAGAACAAATGGCCAAAGACTTGGGATGCAGCGTGGCAGAGCTTATTACCAGCAAGGAACTACGCCTGAAAATCCAACCTGAAAAGTACCTCACCTCTACCGTGGGCATGCCTACTTTGAAGGATATTCTACAAGAATTGGACAAACCGGGACGTGACCCGCGAGGTCCGATCAAGATTTTTGAATTTGACAAGAATGTGCGTACAATCAATGACTTGCGTGAGGGTATGGAGCTTCCCGGCATTGTAGGTAATATAACCAACTTCGGCGCTTTCGTGGATATAGGCATTAAAGAAAACGGCCTGGTTCATCTTTCACAACTTGCCGACCGTTTTGTTTCGGATCCGAATGAGATTGTATCTATTCACCAGCATGTCCGGGTTCGGGTATTGAGTGTGGACACGGATCGCAAACGGATCGCTTTGAAGCTGATCAGCGATGCTTCCTAACATGCGGATTAAGAAAAGTGTATCCCATTGATTGCATTATCAATGGAAAAGTGTATATTTACTGCCGTATAAACATTAGAAAAGTGTAATATGCTATATCGTAAGATTGAAAGTTATATTGAAAGCTATCTGCAATCAGACTCCAACAGAGTGCTTATTGTGGATGGAGCAAGGCAGATAGGTAAATCATTTATTATTCGTCATGCCGGACAGAAACTCTATAAAAACTATATAGAGGTAAACATGGAGGAGGATAAATTGGGAGACAGAATCTTTGCGGACGCCAAAACCGTGAATGATTTCTACTTAGCACTGAGCGTGATAGCAGGCGACAGAATGAGAAATCGAGCCGATACACTTGTCTTTATTGATGAGATTCAGGCTTACGAGCACCTGCTCACCTTGCTAAAGTTCTTGAAAGAAGACAACCGGTTTACCTATATAGCAAGCGGTTCTCTACTGGGTGTAACATTGAGGAATACATCTTCCATTCCTTTAGGCAGTATCGAAATAAAGCACATGTATCCCATGGACTTTGAGGAATTTCTCATAGCCAATGGAGTCGGTGAATTAGCCATCTCCACTATGCGGATCCAGTTTCTGGAACGTCAGCCTTTGCCGGATTCTCTACATGCCAAAATGCTTGATTTATTTAAGAAGTATCTGATCGTAGGCGGCTTGCCCGATGCCGTGAAAACATTTGTTGAAGAAAAGAATGTGATGGCTATTCGTAAAATACAGGAAGATATTCTGACTCTTTACGGAGTAGATGCCTCAAAATACGAAAAAGAGCATGCCAAATTAAAGATACAACGTGTATATAACCTGATTCCATCCAATTTGGAGAACAAGAAAAAGCGCATGGTGGCGAAAGACATTGAGGGGAAAAAAGGTAAACGGATGGCAGATTATGAGGAAGAATTCGATTATCTTATCTCGACGGGGGTTGCTTTAGAAGTGAAAGCCATAAGTGTGCCCAGCTATCCGCTGGTAGAAAATTGCGGCAAGAATCTGCTCAAACTCTATTTAAACGATGTCGGATTGCTCACCGGTTTGTTCTTTAAGAACATACAAGCCATTATGCAAGACGTGCAAAGCATTAATTTAGGTTCGGTTTACGAAACTGTTGTGGCACAAGAATTGCGTGCACACGGCTTTAATCTGTATTACTATGATAATAAGAACAATGGCGAAGTGGATTATCTGATAGATGATGCAGATAACCTCAGTGTGATACCATTGGAAATCAAATCAGGCAAAGATTACACCGTTCATAGTGCACTTAATAAGTTGTTAAAAGTAGAAACATACAACATTCACCGGGCTTTCGTCCTGTCCAATGAGCAAAAGGTTTATCAGAAGAGCGAAATCACTTATATTCCCATTTATTACATCATGTTTTTTGAACCCGGCACTGCGGTAGTCGGCGAGTTCTAA
>OHTD01000252.1_pt1 | contig 29961 bp, 28 predicted proteins | sample 1578871 | NCBI WGS metagenome assembly OHTD01 (sample SAMEA3879574, study PRJEB24766) | human gut metagenome | biome: human-associated habitat; feature: feces | place: USA | collected 1985/1987 | reverse complement strand
GACGAGTAAGGAAAGAGGCATTTGAAACATTATATAAAAAATATAAAGAATTAAATAATACATTTGCAACTATAATGAATTCGAATTTACAAGTAACTACATTTCTAACAAAAACAAGAAAATATTCTTCACCATTAAATTTATATTTAGATAGTAATAAAATAGATGAAAATATATATTATGATTTAATAAAAACAGTTAATAAAAACTTAGACAAAATGTATAAATATATGAAACTAAGAAAAGATGTACTAAAATTAGATGAATTACATATGTACGATATGTCAGTTAAATTAACAGAAGATAGCGAAAAAGAATATACATTTGAAGATGCAAAAAAAATTGTATTAGATGCCCTAGCACCCCTAGGAACAAATTACATAAAAGATCTTGAAAATGCATTTAATTCAAATTGGTGTGATGTATATGAAAATAGAGGTAAACATAGTGGTGCCTATTCATGGGGATGTTATAATGCACACCCATATGTACTTTTAAATTACCAATCTAAATATAATGACGTTTCCACATTAGCACATGAAATGGGTCATGCACTACATAGATACTATTCAAACAAAAACCAAGATTATTACTATAGTGATAATGCTATATTTGTAGCAGAAATCGCATCTACAGTAAATGAAACATTACTAAATCTTTATATGTTAGATAAAGAAAATGAAAAAATGAAAAAATTAATAATAAATGAATTATTGGATGATATAAAAAATACTATATATAGACAAACAATGTTTGCTGAATTTGAACTTACTATACATAATATGAGTTTTAATGGAGAGACATTAAATAACGAAAAGCTAAATAATATATACTATGATTTAATAAAAAAATATCATGGTGAAAATGTTATATGTGATGAATATATTAAATATGAATGGTCAAGGATCCCACACTTTTATACACCATTTTATGTTTATCAATATGCAACCGGATTATCTATAGCAATATCAATAGCAACAAGAATATATAATGGTGATGCAGAAATGAAAGATAAATATTTAGAGTTTTTAAAGAGTGGATCAAATGACTATCCAACAAATTTAGTAAGTAAAATGGGTATAAACATATCTGAATCAGTAAATAGTGCATTAAATACATTTAATGAATTAATAGAAAAATATAAATAAAGCAGGTGAGTAGTATGAATAAAAAAGATTATTATGAGGTATTGGGAGTTTCTAAAACAGCAAGCGATGATGAGATAAAAATTGCATTCAGAAAACTAGCAAAAAAATACCATCCAGATGTATCAAAAGAACCAGATGCAGCAGAAAAATTTAAAGAAGCACAAGAAGCATACGCAGTTTTATCAGATAAAGAAAAAAGAAGGAAATATGATCAGTTTGGACATCAACCATTTGATAATATGGGAGCCGGCTCATCTTCTGGATTTGATTTTAGTAACTTTGATTTTGGTGATATTTTTGATGATTTATTTGGTGAATCCTTTGGTTTTACAGGTAGAAAATCATCAACAAGAGGAAGAAGAGGAAATGATATAAGTTTATCAATGAAGATAACGTTTGAAGAAGCAGCATATGGTTGTGAAAAAGAAATAGAAATAGAACACTATGTTAATTGTGAAGAATGTGATGGAAAAGGTGGATTAGGAGAAGAAACTTGTAAATATTGTCATGGAAGTGGAACTATTACTCAAGAACAAAGAACAATATTAGGAACATATATGACAAGAACTACCTGTCCTTATTGCAAAGGAAAAGGAACAAGTTATAAAGAAGAATGCAGTAAATGTAAAGGTAAAGGCGTAGTAAAAGAAAAAGGAATAAAAAAACTAAGAATACCAGCTGGTATGAATACAGGAAATCAATTAAGAATCCCTGGATATGGAATGCCTGGTGTGAATGGTGGTGCAAATGGAGATGCTTACATAGAATTTATAGTTGGTAAACACGAACTATTTGAAAGAGATGGATATGATATATATCTAAATGTCCCTATAACTATAACAGATGCAATAATGGGATGTAAAAAAGATATTCCTACACTATATGGAACTACTACAATTGCCATCTCATCAGCAACTCAATCAGGTGAAAAACAAAGAATTAGAAATAAAGGTATAGAAAATCCTAATACCGGAAAAAAAGGTGATATGTATGTAATTTTAAACATAATAACACCAACTAAATTAGATAGAGAACAAAAAGATTTAATAAATAAACTTTCTAAAACTAACTTAGAAAATGCAAGTGAATTTACTAAATTTAATAACTACATAAAAAGCCATAAATAATGGCTTTTTAAATTAGTAATTTACAATATTGCTTTTTCTTTTTCTATTAAATCTTTGAACCTTTCTTTAAAAATAGGTATATATTTTTTAAGTACATCAGGATAAACTAAATCAGTTGTAGATATTGCCTGATAAAAATGTTTTATACCAATCACATTCTGATTATCAAATATTGCATAAGAAAATGCTTTAGTCAATAAATTAAAACATATATCAGGATATCTAGATGCAGATTCAAAAACTCTATTATATTCTACAGTCATTTCAACTATAAACTTCATTAACATTTCTTTTTCGAAATTAGTATAATTAATATTTACACCAGTTTGCTTCTCAATCTTAGGTAAAGAACCCATAAGTATTTTAACTGTAGAATCTCCATCTGGTTCGGATATCTCTATTTTTTGCAATCTTCTTAAAAACGCTTTATCCTTAACTATATAAAAATCATACTCATCACTAGTAGTAGCACCTATCATTTTTATATTTCCTCTTGCTAGTGCTGGTTTTAAAATATTAGCAAAATCAAGCCCACCTTCTTCCTTATTACCAATTAAAGTATGAGTTTCATCTATAAAAAGTATTACCTTATTCATACTCTCTAATTCTTTTACTAATATTTGAAGTTTCATATCAGATGTACCACTAGAATCAGATATATTACCAACCAATGCAGCTGTATCAATTTTTAAAATAGTATATCCCTTAAGTGCATCTGGAACCATATTATTCTGTATTCTATAAGCAAGTCCTTCTACAATAGCAGTTTTACCAATACCTGGTTTACCAACTAATATAGGAGATTTTTCAGGTGTAAAAAGCGTCAACATCATCTGCTTTAATTCCTCATCTCTTGCAATAGCAGGATCCGTATAATAAGTTTTTTTTGTTAAATCAGTTGCATACCTTTCTATCAAAGATACTCTTTCCCTTGGACTACTAACATCTATAAAATCATCCATCTTCTCACATCCTATCTACACCATAGTATAACAAAAAATTATTTTATTTACAAGAAAAGTAAAAACACAAAATACCAATTGAATACATCCATAAAATCATATATAATTTATATGGTGGTATTATGCAAAGATATATGGTAACAAATAAAGAATTAAAACTAGATGATACTGATATTAATCACATTATAAATGTAATGAGAATGAAACAAAATGATAAATTTCAGATAGTATATGATAACGTACTTTATACATGTAATATAACTAACATAGAAAAAAGAAAAGTAGATTACGAAATTATAAAAAAAGAAGAAATAAAATCAAATAAAACACATAAAGTAATAATTGCATGTTCATTAATAAAAGAACAAAAAATGGATTTCCTATTACAAAAAGCAACTGAACTTGGTGTTGATGAAATTATTCCAATAATATCTGAAAGAACAGTTGTAAAAATAGATAAAAAAAACACTAACAAAATAAGTAGATGGATAAAAATATGTAAAGAAGCCAGTGAACAATCCCATAGAATGAATATTCCGAAAATACATGAAATTATTAATCTAAAAGGGCTAAGTGATGTTAAAGCAAATGCGAAAATTGTTTGTAATACAAATGAAATGTCAAAAAATATCAAAAAAGTGTTACAAGATGTGAAAAAAAGTGATACAATGATTATAGTGGTAGGACCTGAGGGCGGATTTAGTGATAATGAAATAAATTATTTACTAGAAAATGGTTTTATAAGTACTACTTTAGGGGAAAATATATTAAGAGCAGAAACTGTTCCTTTATATATATTAAGTGTAATAAATTATGAATTTTTGAGGTGAATTTATGATAAAGGGCATATTAAATTATTTTTCAAGTTTAAATACGGCAGGACAAGCATTATTTGTAGTAGGAGTATTGTTAATAATAACATTTATTGTTCTTCTAATAATTGTATTAAAACCAGAAAAAAATAAAATAAAAAAAATATATGGTGAGAGTGAAATAACTGATAATGAAAATGATTTCGAAGAAAAAATGAAAGATATAGATAATATTGGAGATGCTGATATAAATCTTAATAATGATAGAACAAGAAATTTAAAAAGTATAGTTGATGAACTTAAGACAATGGAAGCAAAAACACCTACTCAAGAAGAAATCATTCAAAAGTATGAAGATGAACAAGAAGATACAGCTATAATAAGTGTTGAAGAATTACTTAAACATAATAACACTTTTACTTATGCAAAAACTGAACCAAAGAAAATAGAACCAAAAGAAGAAGTAAAAGAACAAAAAATAGAAGAAGAATACTTATTTGAAGATGTAAGTAGTAACGCAAAAGTTAATATACCTACACCTACAATTAAAGAAGAAAAAAAGTATACACAATCAAGAGAAATATTCTCATCAGTATTTAGTGATAACACAAGACCAGATGTAAAAAAAGAAGAAAGTAACGAAATGTTTTTAAACTCTTTAAAAGAATTCAGAAATAATCTATAATATAAATTAGATTATTTTTTTGAGGTGATAAAATGAAAGTATCTTTTTACTCTTTAGGATGTAAAGTTAATTTATATGAAAGTGAAGTAATAATAAACATGTTTAAAAAAAGAGGATATGAAATTGTTAACTATGAAGATAAATCAGATATAATAGTTATTAATACATGTACTGTTACAAATACTAGTGATAAAAAAAGTAGGAACATAATAAGAAAATCTATTAAAAATAACCCAAATAGTATAATAGTAGTAATGGGATGTTATAGCCAAGTTAGAAGTGATGAAATATTATCTATACCTGGAGTAAATATTTTGATAGGAAATACAAATAAATCAAAAGTTGTAGATTTAGTAGAAGAATATATTAAAACAAAAAAAGATATAATAAAAATTGAAAACATAACAAGTGTTCCTTTTGAGCCAATGGAATTAGATAAATTTGAAACAAGAACAAGGGGCTTTGTAAAAATACAAGATGGTTGTAATAATTATTGTTCATATTGTATTATTCCATATGCAAGAGGAAATATAAGAAGCAAAAGCAAAGAAGATGTGATAAATGAGGTTAATAAATTAGTAGATAATGGATATAAAGAAGTTGTTTTAACAGGAATTCATACAGGGCATTATGGAAAAGATAAATATGAATATAACTTTAGTGATTTATTAGATGAGTTATGTAAAATAGATAATTTGCTTAGAATAAGAATCTCATCTATAGAAATAACAGAGTTAGATGAAGAATTTATGAGAGTTTTAAAAAATAATAAAAAAATTGTAGATCATATTCATATACCACTTCAATCTGGTTGTGATAAAACCCTAAAAGAAATGAATAGAAAATATGATACAAAATATTTCTTAGATAAAATAAATGAAATAAGAAATATTAGAAAAGATATTTCTATTACTACAGATTTAATAGTTGGTTTTCCAAATGAAACAGATGAAGATTTTGAAAAAACTTGTGAATTTGTAAAAAAAGTAAACTTTTCTAAAATACATGTTTTTCCATATTCAAGAAGAAAAGGAACAAAAGCAGATTTAATGAATAACCAAATTAGTGAAGATATAAAAAAGACAAGAGTAAAAAGAATGCTTGAAATATCACATGAATTAGAAATATCTTACATGAAAAAATATTTAAACAAAGATGTAGAAGTATTAGTGGAGAAATATGAAAATGGTTATATAATGGGTCATACTTCAAATTATATAGAGGTAAAAAAAATAGGAAAATGTAGCGATGTTACAAATATAGTAAATGCAAAATTAAAAGAAATTGATTATCCAATAATGATTGAATAATCTTTTTTAATATTTATTTGTATTGATAATTGACCCTTCTTATGATACCATTAAACTAAGATACAGCAGTATTGTATCTATAGATATTATTCTGCTTAGTGACTTTAGTTACTGTAGAGTATTAATAATAAATATTGAGGAGAAGAAATATGAAAATAAAATTATCAAATATATTAATAGCAATCGCATTAACTATTTTTAGTTGTTTATTTGGTTTAAAATATAATAAGTTTGGAACAAACAAAAACACTGAAACATATTTAGGATTGCCTGTTTATACAGCATTTAATTCAAAAATATATGATACATCTACAATTTTTAATGCAATTAAATATAGCGATTATGCATTTATTGCAAGAGTAAACTTTCTAAAAACAACAGAGTATAAATATGATGATAAGCGCCCATATACCATATATGATATTAGCGTTATTAAAAATATAAGTGGAGAACTTATCTACTCAAAGAATATTGAATTAATTCAATATGGAGGAATAAATTATGACGAAAAATCATATATCTTTGCCAAAAACGAAAGATATTTAAATGAAGGACACTATTATTTTTTTACGACTCAAACATGGGGGTTAAAAGAAGGCGAAGGAATTATTTTTGAAAAAGCAATTGATTTAGGTGAAACATTAGAACAAAGTGAAGTAGAAGAGTATTCAATTAATAATACATTGAATGAAGATACTTCCTTTAATAATAATTCCTCATCAGTGGAATATAAAAAAACAATCTCTAAGTATGATGTGAGATACAATAATAACTGACAATTTAGATATGGAAGAAAAATGATTATTTAATAACGAATAATCTTTTTTTCTTTAAAAGTATTTAACAATTCCTAATTATGTGATAAAATACACTTAGAATAGAATAGGTGGTGTGATATGAAAGTTTCTTTATTAAAAAAAGATAAAATTATATCTGTAGTATTGCCACCACAAATTCATGGTAACTACTGGGTAACTGATAAATCAAAAGATGGAAAAGAAAGAAATTTTATAAATATAGTTGAAGATGGTAATTCTTGGAAGTTATTAAGTAATTATGAAGTATCAATATATGAAAACAATGAGTATAAAGAATTTACTACATTAAAAGTCGGGACATTTTATTTACTAAAAGTAAATGGAGAAGAAGACACCTTACTTTATTGTAGTAAAGTATATGAAGATGTAACTGTACAACTATCTTTAAGAAAAGATGCAGATATTATCATAGGAAGTAAAGAAGACGCAAATATTTATTACAGCAATCCTTTTGTAGCAAAAGAACATGCAAAATTATCATATAAAAATGGTAAATTTACTATATCTGAAATATCTAAAGATAGTTATGTTTATGTAAATAACGAAAGAAAAAATGTATGTAATTTAAAAAACGGTGACGTTATATTTATAATGGGATTAAAAATAATCATTATAAAAAACAATATTATAATCAACAATATAGATAAAATAAAAGTAGATGGAAATCTATTTTATGAATCTAAATATCCTAAACAAAATGTAAAAGATTATAATGAAATTGATGAAGAAGTATCTTTATATAAAGCTTCAGATTATTTCTTTAAAGCGCCTAGATTTAGAAATAATCCAGATAAAATATCAATAAATGTAGATCCGGCTCCACAAAAACAAAAAGAAGACGATACACCTTTTATATATACAATCGGACCTATGCTTACTATGGGTATGACTTCTATGGTTACTGCTTTTACTGCAATAAGTAATGTAGTAGAAAATAATAGAGATTTTAAAGAAGCAATGCCATCAGTTTTAATAGCAGGAGCAATGCTTATGACAATGATACTATGGCCACTTCTTATGAAAAAATATCAAAAAAAGAAGAAAATTGAAGAAGAAAGAAGAAGAAGAACAAAATATACAGCTTATATAGAAGAAAAAAGAATGCAAATAAGAAGTGTAATGAAAGTACAAAAAGAGGCATTGTTAGAAAGTTATCCACCTCTAGAAGAATTAAAAAAAGTTATACTATTTAAAAAAACAAATTTATGGGAAAGAGAAAAAGATCAAGATGATTTTCTTAGATTACGTGTTGGAACAGGAACAGAACCAGTTAATCTTGATATTAAGTATCCAGAAGAGCATTTTACAATAGATGAAGATGATTTAAGAAGTATAACTAATACTTTAGTATCCGAATCAAAAGATTTAGAAAATGTTCCAATAACTATTTCATTTGTAGAGAAATATATATCTGCATTAGTAGGAGATAGTCCTATTATAGAAAAAATATCATATGGATTAATACTACAACTTATTGCATATCACAGTTATGATGATTTAAAAATAGTATTTTTTACAAATGAAGATAAAAAAGAATATTGGGAATTTGCAAAAATTTTACCACATTGTTGGAATGATGATAAAACAATGAGGTTCTTTGCTACAAATGTAGATGATATGAAACAAATATCTTCATATTTAGAATCAATTTTCGAATCAAGAAGCTATAGAGAAAATTCAGGTAGTATATTAGATTATAAACATCATAAACCATATTACTTTATTATTACAGATGATTTTAAAACAGCAAGAGATATTGAAATAATAAAAGATGTACTAGAACAAAAAACTAATGTTGGATTTTCACTATTTATATTAAATGATAAATTAACTAATTTACCAAATGAATGTATGAGTTTTATCTGTATTGGTCATAACAATAGATCAGTAATATTTGAAGACGAACTTGTTACTAATAAGCAAAAGAAATTTGTTGCTGATATAGATGAATCACTAAATTTAGAAGAATGTAGTTTAAAACTGGCTAATATACCAATTGATAGTTCAAACGACGATTCATCTTTTCCAAAATTAATATCATTCTTAGAAATGTATAATGTTGGTAAAGTAGAACAATTAAATTCATACAACAGATGGCAAACAAATGTGCCTATTAATAGTTTACAAGCACCACTTGGTATAGATAAACAAGGAAATACCTTTAAGCTTGATTTACATGAAAAATTTCATGGTCCACATGGCCTTATAGCCGGTACAACAGGAAGCGGTAAAAGTGAATTAATTATCACGTATATACTTTCACTCGCAGTTAATTATCATCCAAATGAAGTATCATTTATAATAATTGATTACAAAGGTGGTGGAGTAGCACTTGCATTCGAAAATAAAGAGGTGGGAAGGAAACTACCACATATAGCAGGTACTATTACAAATTTAGATACAGTAGAAATGCATAGATCACTTGTATCAATAGAAAGCGAATTAAGAAGAAGACAAAAAGCATTCAATAAAGCAAGAGAATTATCAAATGAAAGCACAATAGATATTTACAAATATCAAAAATTATATAGAAATGGTGTAGTAGACGAACCAATATCGCACTTATTTATAATTTGTGATGAATTCGCTGAATTAAAAGTACAACAACCAGAATTTATGGATCAACTAATAAGTACTGCACGCATAGGAAGAAGTTTAGGTGTTCATTTAATACTTGCAACACAAAAACCATCAGGAGTAGTAGACGATCAAATATGGAGTAATAGCAGATTTAAAATATGCCTAAAAGTACAAGAAAAAGAAGATAGTATGGCTATGATTAAATCCCCTGATGCAGCAATGATAAAAAATGTAGGAAGATTTTTCTTGCAGGTTGGTTACAACGAATTTTTTGCAGAAGGACTTGCTGCTTGGTCAGGAGCACAATATATTCCAACAGACAAACCAAAGAAAAAAATAGACAATTCAATTAATTTTATTGATAATATTGGATATGTTATAAAAAGTACTGATGATGAAAAGAAAGTAAATATAAACAACTATGGTGAACAATTAACTAACGTAATCAACTACTTAATTACAGTTGCAAAAGAAGAAAAAATCGAGGTAAAACAATTGTGGTTAGATAAAATACCAGATATAATATATGTAGATAAACTAAAAGAAAAATATAACTACACAAAACTACCATATATTATTAATCCAGTTATTGGTGAATATGATGATCCATCTAATCAAAAACAAGAATTGTTAACATTAGATTTATCTCATAATGGAAATACTATAATTTATGGTGGCTCTGGAAGTGGTAAAAGTACCCTTGTTAGTGATGTAATATATTCATCAATAATAGATCATGATGCAAATGAAGTAAATTTCTATATAATGGATTTTGGTTCAGAAATACTAAGAATATTTAAAAAAGCACCACACGTAGGAGATGTTATATTAGTAAATGATGTAGAAAAAGTTACTAATTTGTTTAAAATGTTAAATTCTCTAATAAACACAAGAAAAAAACTATTTGTAGAATTTAATGGAAATTTTAATTACTATAATAGAAAATCAAATAAAAAAGTTCCACTAATAGCAGTAATAATAAATAACTTTGAAGCATTTTCAGAAAATTATGAAAAATATGAAGATACATTACTACAATTAACAAGAGAAGGACCAAAATATGGAGTAGTATTTATAATAACTGTAAATGGAGTTAACTCCGTTAGATATAGATTAAAACAAAACTTCAGTCAAGAATTTGTATTACAAATGAATGATGATGCTGATTATATTTCAATACTTGGAAATACTAATAAAGTATATCCATCAAAAATATTTGGAAGAGGATTATTAAAATTAGATAAAGTTTATGAATTTCAAACAGCATATCCATATAATCCTGAAAATATGTCAGAATATATAAGCATAATTTGCACAAAACTAAGAGATAAAACAAAGATATTTGCAGAACCAGTTAAAATATTACCAGACATAGTTACAGAAGATTACATAAGCTCAAAATTACTAGGACTTGAATCAGTTCCAATAGGAATAGATAAAAGTTCATTAGCAATATCTTGTTGGGATTTCAAAAACAATTACACAACAATGATATCTGCATTAGAATTTAATAACATGAAATTCTTTATTAAACCATTAATAAACGAATTATCTAATTTAAAAAATACAACGATATTAGTAATGGATGCAATAAAAGAAATTAATAACATAACTAATAATACAAATTTATTCTATTATGACAAAGATTTTGGTGAAGTAATAAAATCATTACAAGAAACAATATCTAAACAACACAAAGCATATAAAGAAAATAATTACAACAAAGATTTACTAAACAAAGTAAAACCAGTAGTATGTGTAATAATAGGAATAGAATCTTTACTTATGAAGCTTCCTGCTGATACAAAATTGTTATTTAATTCCTTAGTAGAATTGGGAAATACAATACAAACAATCAAATTTATTTTCATAGATACTATTGATATATTTAAGAAAATAGAGTATGATAATTGGTATAAAGCGGTAGTTAAGAATAACCAAGGAATATGGATAGGAAATGGTATAACAGGCCAATATACACTTAAGATTTCTAAAATTACAAGAGAGTTACAAGAAGATGTAGAAGAGGGCTTTGGTTACATAGTAAAAAGAGGTATACCTATTCTTACTAAATTCTTAACTAGTGATGAGGGATATAAAGGTGATGATTATGAATAACAAAATTTTAGTTGAAGTAATTGTCCCTTTACTTAATACTAGCTATGAACTTTATATCCCAATAAATAAAAGAATATCCTCAATAATAAAACTTATTGAAAATAGCTTAAGGGAACTAACTAATGGTTATTATCCGAACAAAGAAAATTCGATAATAATAGATCAAAATTCAGGAAATGTTTATGACATCAATATTACAGTAAAAGAATCAAAAATAATGAATGGTTCAAAACTCATATTGATATAAAGGAAGGTGGTGAAGGGATGAACATTCAAGCAGATACAAGTAGTTTAAGAACATTAGGCAATCAAGTTCTAGAGAATGCAAGTGAATATCAAAATGAAGTATTAAAAGTATACGAATCAGTAGATAATTTAAGTGCAAGTTGGCAAGGAGCAGATAACCAAGAATATGTAAATAAAGTAAATGAATATAAAGAATCAATAGAAGCACTAGGAAAAGCAATAGGAAACTATGGACAATTCTTAGTAGATACTGCAACAAATATAGAAAGAGTACAAGATGAAATAAGAAGTAGTGCAAGTAGAATATAACAAAGGAGGGTAAAGATGATAGAAAAAATAAGTTATGAGCAAGTAAATCAAACAGCAGACTCGCTAAACAATTCAGCAAGTAAAATGAAAGAAATACTTGCTGAAGTAGAACAAAGAATGCAAAAAGTAAATACAGAAGATACATGGAAGAGTGCAGCAGCAGAAGAATTATATGCAAAATTCAAATCATTATCAACAAAATTTGAAGCATTCTATACAGCAATAGAAGGATATGCAAGATTCTTACATAATACTGTAGAAACATATAAGGCAGCAGATGCTGCAATAGCAGGTAAGGCAAACGAATTATTAAATGACTAATAGAGTTATATTTTAACTCTTTTTTTATTTATAATTTTCTTTAGACATATATATATTACATCTTTCTTTATTTTGCTTATAATAAGTGTAATATTTTTATATGTCTTTTTCAATGTAACTTTGTTGCACTTCAGAAAAAAATTTTCCTGCCATAAAAAATTTGACAAATTAACTTTTTAATAGTATTATATGTCACAACAAAAGGGAAACATTGGCCTTATAAAGTGATATTAGGGGGAATTTTATATGACAAAAGAAGAATTATTGAAAGCAAAACAAGATTTATTAAATCTTGAAGAATTAAAATTAAGTGGTTATCCAACTGTTGATAAGCCATGGACTGCAATTTATAATCAAGATGAGCTAGGAAAAGAAATACCAAAGAGAACTGCTTATCAAGAAGTTTATAATAATAATTCAGCCTTTCCAAAAGATTTAGCATTAGAATTTTTTGGTAGCAAAATAAACTATTCAACTTTTTTTAGAAACATAGAAGCAACTGCTAAAGCATTACAGGAATATGGTGTGAAAAAAGGCGGCTTTGTTACAATATGTGCTGCAGGTGTACCAGAAACTGTTTATTCATTTTATGCGTTATCAAAATTAGGTGCAGTTGCAAATATGATAGCACCACACTTTGAAAAAAAAGATTTAATTGCAAGAATTAGTGATTGTGAAAGCGATACATTAATAGTAATGGATAAATTTTACCCTGAATTAAAAGATGCAATTAAACAATCTAGAATAAGAAATATAATTGTTTTACCAACTTTAAATTCTTCAATACTAAGATTAATTTCTAAAGGTTATAAATTAGATAGTCATAGCAATGAATTATATTGGAATCAATTTATTAAAGATGGTAGAAACAGAGAAGAAAGTTTAACTGTTCCATATGAAAAAGATTTACCATTAACAATGGTATATTCAAGTGGAACAACAGGTGCATCTAAAGGAATTTTATTATCAAATGATAGTTTTCAAAATTCAATTCAAGCATATCCTGCATCAGGTGTTGATATATCTAGGGGACAAAAATTTTATCAAATTATTCCACCTTGGTATTCAACTGGGTTGAGTACATCGATACATTTACCATTATCCTATGGGACATCAGTATTTATGGATCCGAGATTTGAAAGAGATGTTTTTGTTAAGAATATTGTTAAAGCAAAACCAAATTATTGTGTTGCTCCAACTAGTATGTATGAAGGTTTTTTAGATGAAAAACTAGTAAAGAATAAAGATTTATCTTTCTTTAATTACCCATTCGAAGGTGGTGAACCTTTAAGTGATGAAGTTGCTACTAAAATTGAAACTGTATTTAAACAACATGGTAGTACTGCACCATTAAGGGTTGCTTATGGGCAATGTGAATGTGGTGCTGCAATAACAACACAAACACAAATGTCTGAAAGTACTAGAGGTTCTGTTGGTATACCATTACCAGGAGTTACAATCGGAATATTTGACGATGATTTTAATGAATTACCATATTATGAAAGAGGACAAATTTTAGCTAATACTCCATGTAGTATGCTAGGGTATTACAAAAATGAAAAGGCAACTGAAGAATATTTTCATATAGATAAAAATGGTACAAAATGGAATTGTACGGGTGATATTGGATATATTGATGAAAAGGGTAATTTATTTGTTCAAGGTAGAGCATCTGATTATTCAATGATAAATGAAGAGAAAATATACAATTTTGATATAGAACAAATTATAATGGAATTAGACTATGTTAAAATATGTGATGTATTAGAATTTGATAATAATGGTACAAAAGAGTTAGCAGTACATCTAATCTTTAATGAAGATATTCAAAAAGCAATGGAAGGTACACCAAATTATTTGAAAGATCAATTACATGATATTCAACAACACATTTATGAAAAGACAAACAATAAAAATATGGTACCATGCAGATTTAAAATAAGAGAATCATTTCCGTATGCTAAATCAGGTAAAAGAGATGTAGCCAAAATTAAACAAGAAAAAGATGGATTTGTGATAATCAATAACACTATTAATGAAAACAAACAAAAAAAATTATCTCGTTAAGGAGATTTTTTTTATATAAAATAGTTGAAAAATTATAAAAAATGATGTATTTGTGTGGTAAAATGTTAATATAAAGGAGTGAATTTATGGTTATTTCAAATCTTACATGGTTAATAATTTTTAGTTTTGTGTATGTTGTTGCCTTGTTTTTTTTATATTTTTCAAAGACAAGATTAGATAATGGAGAAAATAAAATATATAAATGTATTCTTATTTCAAATTTAGTTGGATTAGTATTACAATTCTTCTGTGATTTTGTATCATATAAATATGATGTAATACCTACCATTATAAGTGATTTTGTATTACGATTATATTTAGTATATTTTATTATTTTTATATCACTACTAATTTTTTATTTAATTGAAATTTCATTTAAACACAAAAAAATTGCCAATATAATAACTTTAATAGTTGATATATTAATAACTATTGTAGTATTTGTGCTTCCATATAGCTTACATAGAGATGTTGCTCAAAGAATTTATTATACCTATGGTCCAGCAGTTCAAATAGTTTTCTGTTTATCTAGTGTATTAAGTTTAGTTATATTTATAATTTTAATTGTAAAAAGAAAAAGTGTTGGTTTAAATAAAAAAGTTCTACCGATTTGGTTATATTTGTTATTTGGACTAGGTGTTATGGTTATTCAAATGAAACATCCTGAATTAGTAATAACAACAGCTATGGAAAGCTTAATTTGTTGTTTAATGTATTTTACAATAGAAAATCCGGATTTAAAAATGATTGCAAAATTAGAACTTGCAAAAGATCAAGCTGAAAAAGCAAATAGAGCAAAAAGTGATTTTTTATCAAGTATGTCTCATGAAATAAGAACTCCATTAAATGCAATAGTTGGTTTATCAGAAGATAATTTATCTTATGAAGAAAAATGCCCTCCTGAAGTAATAGAAAATTCACATGATATTATGAATGCATCACAAACTTTACTAGAGATAGTTGGAAACATACTTGATATAAATAAGATAGAATCTGAAAAACTAGAAATTGTAGAAAATCCTTATGATTTTAGAGATAGTATTACAAAGATGTGCAAAGTTACTTCAACTCGAATTGGTGAGAAGAATATTAAATTTAATTTAAGCATAGCAGATGATTTGCCTTATGAATTAATAGGCGATAAAGTTCATGTAAAAGAAATTGTTAATAATATTTTAACAAATGCAATTAAATATACAGAACAAGGTGAAATTAATTTAAATGTTAAATGTGTTAATGATTATAATAAGAGATTATCTAATTTAATAATTACGTGTCAAGATACAGGAAGAGGGATAAAAAAGGAGTATATATCAAAACTATTCACAAAATTTGAAAGATTAGACATTGAAAAAAATACTACTACTGAAGGAACAGGACTAGGACTTGCAATAACTAAAGCATTAACTGAAATGATGGGTGGAACAATTAATGTAAGTAGTCAATTTGGAAAAGGATCAATTTTTGTAATAAATCTTCCACAAAAAGTTAGTAAATTTCAAAGACCAATGACTGAAAAAGAAATAATGGATACAGCATCAAAATTATTAAATAATAAAGTTGAAGAAAGTAAAACATATAATATTGATTATGGACACAGAAAGATATTAATTGTAGATGACAATAAATTAAATATTAAAGTAGCAAGAAGAGCAATTTCAGATTTTGATTTTGAAATAGATGAATGTTATGATGGACTTGAATGTTTGAATAAAGTTGTTGTTGGAAATGAATATGATTTGATTTTAATGGATATAATGATGCCTAATATGAGTGGTGAAACAGCAATAAAAAGATTAAAAGAAAATCCTAATTTTAAAATTCCTGTAATAGCACTTACGGCAGATGCAGTAGCTGGGGCTAAAGAAAAATATGTGAGTGAAGGATTTATCGATTATATATCTAAACCATTTAACAAAGAACAAATGAAACAAAAATTAGATATTGTATTTAACAATAGTGATATGTTGACAAAAGTGGAAAAAGGAAAATCTCAAGTTAATAATTCAATTGTAGGTCAAGAAGAAATTGAAGGTATTTCTGATAAAACATCAAATAAAATAATTGATGAGAATTATTTACTAGAAAATGGTGTTAATTATAAAAAAGGTATAGAACTTTTGGGCGATTTAGAGACATATAATGATATGTTATCTGATTGGTTTAAAGAATCTCAAAATAAATTTGAACAATTAAAATTGTTTAAATTAAGACATGATATGCCAAACTATGCAATAGCAGTTCATGCATTAAAAAGTGATTCAAAATATTTTGGATTTGATAAACTTGCTGAATTATCCTACAATCACGAAATGAAAAGTAAAGAAAATGATCAAGATTATGTACTTAATAATTTTCATGAACTAGAATTGGAATTTTTCAGAATATCAAATGTTGTAGAAACATATTTAAAAAGCAAATCATAATTCCTCTTTTTATGTAATAAAAAATTGAATAATAGATTTTATTGAATGCGATTTTGTCAAATATAGTATGGTAAGTGATTAATATTAGACAAAAAATGACTTAAATAAGTCCTCATAAAAAATTAAAACTGAGAGTTTTAATCTTTTAATATATAATTTTATCAGAAGAAATTTTATATCTATTACATATGTCATATAGGAATGAAGTTTGAATTAAAGTATGATCTTTTTCATATGCAGAGATAACAGATTGTGTTGTATTTATTGATTTAGCAAACTCTTTTTGTGATAAATTTTGTTTAAGTCTTAAATTTTTTATGTTGATTCCAATTAAATATTTATTGATTTTATTATTTAAGGATTCCTTTTTATCGGTAAGACCAATGGCATAGTCTAATGTTTTTATTATCGTTTGTTCTGATTATTATAGAAGCAATATTATTAACAAAGATTCATGAGTCTTTAAGTAATCTTAATGAATGGTTAATGGAAAAATTATAGTGTTATATCTTTTTTTAGGGTGTTATAATTGTATAAAATAATATCCGAAAAATAGAAGAGGAAATACTAGAAATAAATAATGAAGATTTTGATAAAAATATATCCTAAAAATAGTGATACGGCAATAACTTTCTATAAAACTATTCAAAATAAATTTCATTATGCAATTACTGGAAACACCGCTGCTGAAATAGTTTATAAGAGGGTGGATTCTAAAGAAGAAAATATGGGACTTATTACCTGGGAAAATTAACCTGATGGGAAGATTTTAAAATCTGATGTAATTATTGCCAAGAACTATTTAAATGAACAAGAAATTAAAAATTTAAATAATTTAGTAAACTTATTTTTGGATATCGCTGAAAATAATGCAGAAAGAAGTATAACAATGTATATGGAAGATTGGAAAAATGAAGTAGAAAATGCCCTAAAAGTTTTCCATTATGAAATTTTAGAAGGAAAAGGAAAAATCTCACATAAGCAAGCAGTCGAAAAAGCGGAAAACGAATATGAAAAATATAAAGTTATACAGGACAAGAATTATGTGTCAGATTTTGATAGACTATTAAGTAAAACAAAGCAAATTTTGAAACAATAATTCCATTAGAACAAACAGGGCATGCCATATTTACAAATTATAATAGTACGTACGCAATAGAAATAAAGAAATACAGAACATATCTAATAAATTATTTTTTAAATATTGCGACATCAACTGATACAAATTATATAGTAAATGTGAAAGCAAATGGAGTTAAAGCTCCGGCTAGTGTAATAAAAGGTGAAGGTAAAGCAAATTCTATAAGCAGTATAAATGGTTCAACCATATTCGCATTAACTAAGATGATGAAGTGACATTAGTTATAACTACAGATCAAGATACAGATTTAATATTTGATGGAACAATAAATGCAAAATTAAGTGTTATAAAACTAGATTAAATTGTATTAATTGCCTTATTTTAAATCTTGTTTGAGAGATAATTACATCTCTTTTGTTTTGCTCAAAAAGTATTGCATTCGTGTTAAAGCTTCGTATTAAAATAAATACTAATATTATGATATACTATGTTTATAATATAAAAAATGATTGGTGAAAATATGTCAAATATAAATAAAAATAAGAAAAAATTAAATAAAATAATGGATAAATATAATTTAACTAGTTATGAAAAAAATGAGCTTTTTGGTATTATAAATAAAATATTTAGTCATAAAGAATTTCAAAATAGAATGACTTGTAAATTTATGCATCATGGAAAAATTACTTTAGGATATCACATACTACAAGTAACTGTAGTAACGTATTCATTATGTAAAATGAATCAAGAAAAAGTAAATCTTCAATTAGCGCTATATATAGCAATGATGCATGATTTATATTCCAAACCATGGCAAAATAATATAAAAGAAAAAGCCAAAAAAATATCAAATAAACATGGATTTAGACATCCATTAGAAAGCGTAATCAATTCATTAATATGGTACAAAGAAATATTTGATGATTTTCAATACAGTTATGATTTAATAGATGGAATCATTCACCATATGTATCCATTCCCAGTAAGAATATTTCAAAATTATAACGAAAATGTATTAGAACTAAAAAATTTTGAGATGATAAATAAAATAGGAAATTTTTCTTATTCAAAACCTAAAACAAAAGAAGGCAAAATAGTATTAAAAGCAGATAAAATGGTATCAATAGGAAATTTTGATAGCATAAATGATCTTAAAGCATGTATTACAGGAAAAAATAAAAACATTAAATATAAAAAGTAATTCTGTTAAACGTATTTACTAAACTCTATTCTAAAATACAAAAATATAACATATATATATTTTGTAGAAGTATTGCACAAAAACAATTTTAATGTTAAAATTTATTATGAAAAGGAGTGAAGAATAATGACATATGATTACGATTTATACACTCCAACAAATACTGTTGGAATTGGTGTATGGGGAGTAATAGCTGCTATATTGGCTATAGTAGGAGGATTAGTAGTATATTTTGTATTTCTAAATAAGAGTAATGAAGACAAATACAAAGGATTTGTAGGATATCTATATGAGTTTCTATCATTTAAAAAAATGTGGTTAGAATCTATATTGAAAGTAACTTATTTAATTCTTGCGATTTATATTACATTACAATCTTTTGGGTTAATTGGAACTAGTTTCTTATTATTTATTCTTATGTTAGTATTAGGAAATATAATATTAAGAATAGTATATGAAATGTCTTTAATATTACTAACAATATGCAAAAATACTACAGAAATTAATTCTAAATTAGGTAAAACTAAAGTTACAAAAAAAGAAGAATAATAACATAAAAAATGTATTTGCTAACTAGTAAATACATTTTATTTAATTATATAAGGAGAAATATGAGAATTAAAATAGTACAAGTGGGAGAATTAGAGGAAAATTGTTATATTGTAGAAAAAAATAATAAGTGTTTAATAATTGATCCAGGAAGCGAATTTAATAAGATAAAACAAAATATTGACAAAGAGGTAATAGGAATATTAATTACTCATTCACATTATGATCATGTAGGAGCATTAAAAGAAGCAAAAAATTACTACAATATAAAGGTATATGAATATAAAAATTTAAAAGAAGGAAAAATTACAATAGGTCCTTTTGATATAGAAGTAATATATACAAAAGGTCACACAAATGATTCAGTTACATATTATTTTAAAGAAGAAAAAATAATGTTTACAGGAGATTTTATATTTAAAAATAGTATTGGAAGAACTGATTTAGGTGGAAATACAAAAGATATGATAGAAAGTATTAATAAAATTAAACATTATGACGATTCTATAATAATATATCCAGGGCATGGTGAATATACCACTTTATCAAGTGAAAAAGAAAATAATGAGTTCTTTAACACTTTACATTAGAAATATGCATTGTATTTTATATATTTTTAATGCATATGATATAATTTAACTAGGAGGTTAACATGAAAAAAATAGGAACAATAGTTAGAGGCATAAGAACAGGAGTAATAAAAGAAGGAGATAATTTAGCAGAAATAGTAACAAGATCACTAATTGATGCTAGTAAAGAAGAAAAATTTGAGTTTAAAGATAGAGATATAGTTGCAATAACAGAGGCAGTTGTTGGAATAAGCGAAGGAAATTTTGCAACATTAGATGACATAAAAGAAGATATTAAACAAAAATTAAATAATAGCGAACATATAGGAGTAGTATTTCCTATATTAAGTAGAAATCGTTTTGCAGTTTTATTAAGCGGTATGGCAAGAAGTACAAAAGAAATAACAGTATTATTAAGTTATCCTAAAGATGAAGTAGGAAATGATATACTATATAAAGAAGATATAGAAAAATATAATGTAAATCCATATAAAGATATAATAACGTACGAAGATTATATGGATAAATATCACAACTTTATTCATCCATTTACAGGTGTGAACATGGTAGATGTATATAAAGAATTAATTGAAAAAGAAGGATGCAAAGCCAATATAGTGTTAAGCAACAATCCAACAGATATACTAAAATATACAAACGATGTAATCATATGTGATATTCATACAAGGTTTGAAACAAAGAAAAAATTAGAAAAACAAAATGCAAATATACTTATGATGTCAGACATATTAAACAAAAGTATAAATGGATCTGGATATAACGAAAAATATGGATTACTTGGAAGTAATAGAGCAACAGAAGAAAGAGTTAAACTATTTCCAAGGACAGGAGACAAGTTAGTAATCGATATTCAAAATAAATTAAAAGAATTAACTGGAAAAACAATAGAAGTAATGATTTATGGAGATGGTGCATTCAAAGATCCAGTAGGAAAAATATGGGAACTTGCAGATCCAGTAGTAAGTCCTGCATACACAAGTGGTCTTGATGGAAGTCCAAATGAATTAAAACTTAAATATTTATCAGAAAATAAATTTAAAGATTTAAGTGGTGAAGAATTGAACGAAAAAATAAGGGAAGAAATCAGAAATAAAAATAAAGATTTAAAAGGGCAGATGTCTTCACAAGGAACAACACCAAGGAGATATACAGATTTAATCGGTTCACTATGTGATTTAACAAGTGGTAGCGGTGATAAAGGAACACCCGTTGTATTCATACAAGATTACTTTACAAATTATTCAGATTAGGAGGTTATACTATGGAAAAGATAATTATGCACATAGATGTTAATAGTGCATTTTTATCTTGGACTGCAGTTGATTTACTTAAAAATGGCTACAAAAAAGATATAAGATGTGAATGTTCAGTTATAGGTGGAGATGAATCTAAAAGAAAAGGTATTGTTTTAGCAAAATCAATACCAGCAAAAAATAAAGGAATAAATACAGCCGAAACTTTATATCAAGCAAGAAGTAAATGTAGGAATTTAAAAATATATAGACCTAATTATGCATTGTATGACAAAATGTCACATGCATTTTTTACTTTACTAAGAAAGTATACAAATGATATAGAAATTCTTTCCATAGACGAATGTTTTTTAGATTACGGAAAAGTAAAGAAAATGTACGGAGATGAGGTAATATTTGCAAATAAACTAAAGAATGAGATATATAAAACACTTGGCTTTACAGTAAATATTGGAATTGCAAATAATAAGTTGTGTGCAAAAATGGCATCTGATTTTTCAAAACCAAATAAAATTCATACATTATATGATTATGAAATAAAAGAAAAAATGTGGCCTTTGCCTGTAGAAAACTTATATGGAATAGGAAAGAAAAGCACAGAGAAACTAATTAACTTAAATATAAAAACAATTAAAGATTTAGCAACTTGTAATAAAGAAATACTTTATCCATATTTTAAAAATCAAACAGATTATATTATAAAAATAGCAAATGGAATAGATGATAGTGATGTACTAAGCGAAAAAAAAGATCCAAAATGTATAAGCACAACAACAACCTTATTATATGATTATGATGATATTGCAGAAATAAATAAAGAGTTAAAAACCATATCAGAAAAAATATCAAATGAGTTAAAAGAAAAATCTGTATATACAAGTAGAGTAGCAGTAATAATTAAAGACAAATATTTTAAAACCACTTCACACCAAAATAAATTGCCAAATCCTACAAATTCTTTAAATGAAATTTATGAAATGAGTAAGAAAATATTTAAAGAATATTGGGATGAAACACCAGTAAGATTGATAGGAATAAGGGTTGATGCATTCTCTTCAAGTAAAGATTACCAAATATCATTATTTGAAGATGTAAAAAAGAAAGAAAATGATGAAATTGTAGATGCACTTATAGACAGTTTAATAAAAAAATATGGTGATAAAATAATAAAAAAATGATATAATTAAAAAGAGTGATAGTATGGAAATAAAAGAAATAGAAAATATGATAAAGGAAATTCAAAACAAAGTGAAAGATTTTAGGAGGTTACTTTGACCTAGATTCTAAAATAAAGGAAATAAAAAAACTAGAAGAAGAAACTAATGAAAAAGCTTTTTGGAACAAAGAAAATGCAAAAGACATAATGACAAAATTAAATGATTTAAAGAAAGTAGTTAATAAGGTCAAATCTTTTGAAATAGTAGATGATTTAAAAGAATCACTATCAGATATAGAAATGAAAGAGCTAGTAGAAGAAGAAATAAAAAAACTATATGATGAAGTAATTTCTTTCGAAACAATTACACTTTTAAACGGAGAATATGATAAAAACAATTGTATTCTAGAGATACATAGTGGAGCAGGCGGAACAGAAAGTTGTGATTGGGTAAATATGCTATACAGAATGTATACTAGGTGGTGTGATACTAAAAATTATAAATATGAAGTAATAGATGTGCAAGCAGGCGATGAAGTTGGGCTTAAAAACGTATCAATATTAATAAAAGGATTATATGCTTATGGATACTTAAAAAGTGAAAAAGGAGTACATAGATTAGTAAGAATTTCACCATTTGATTCTAACAAAAGACGACATACTACTTTCGCATCAGTGGAAGTTATACCAGAATTTGATACATCAATAAATGTTGAAATAAAGGATGATGATTTAAAAATAGATGTTTATAGAAGTAGTGGTGCAGGAGGACAATCTGTAAATACAACAGATTCAGCTGTAAGAATAACGCATATACCTACTAAAATAGTAGTAACATGTCAAAATGAAAGAAGCCAATTAAAAAACAAAGAAAAAGCAATGCAAATATTAAAAAACAAATTATACTTATTAACACTAGAAAAGAAAGAAAAAGAAATAAATTCATTAAGAGGAACACACATGGATATTAACTTTGGTTCCCAAATAAGAAGCTATGTAATGCATCCATATTCTATGGTAAAAGATCATAGAACAAATACAGAAGACACTAATGTATTATCTGTATTAGATGGAAATATAGATAAATTTATTGAATCATTTTTAAGGATGTGATGTAATGAAAAAGATAACAATAAATCCAACAATAAAAAGATACTTAACACTATCCCTTGGTCTATTTCTTTATGCATTTGCATATAATCTATTCTTAAAACCAAACAATATAGTAGCAGGAGATGTAGATGGTATTGCAAACATTTTTAAAGGAGCAATAAATCCAAACATACTAATTACAATATTATGTGTATCATTATTAATAATAAGTTTTCCTCTTTTAGGTGTAAAAACAAGCATGGGTTCACTTATTGGAACTATATTATTTCCACTTTTTGTAACACTAACAAGTAATGTAGCAGAATATATCATTATAGATTCATCTGATTTACTTTTAATAGCAATAGTAGCAGGAGTAATAAGAGGTGTTGGATATGGTTTAACATTTAAAATGGGCTTTACAACAGGTGGAACAGATATATTAAATCAAATAGTAGCAAAGTACTTACACACCTCAATAGGAACTGCTATGTTATTAGTTGATGGAAGTATTGTTGTAGCAGGTGGCTTTAAATATGGATGGACAAGTATGTTATATGCACTAGTAGTATTATACATATTAAGTGTAATGACTGATAGAATAATGCTTGGAATATCAAAAAGTAAGGCATTTTATATAATCACTGATGAAGATGAAAAAGTAAAAGAATACATAATGAAAGAACTAGGACATGGTGTCACAATATTTCCGGTAAAAGGAGGATATACAAAAGAAAAGCAAAAAATGCTTATGTGCGTTGTACCAACAAGAGAATACTATAGATTAAAAGAAGGAATTAGTAAAATAGACAAGGATTCATTCTTTGTAATAACTGATTCATACGAGGTAAAAGGTGGAGCGTAATATAAAAAAATATATAGAAATTATATTTGGTATGATGCTTATTGCTTTTTCTTTTAATTTGTTTATATATCCATTGAAAATAGTAATTGGTGGTACAAACGGAATAGCGGTATTAGTAAATGAAATAACTGATTTAGATACATCCTTATTTGTAACATTATTTTATATTGCAACGTTTATATTAAACTTAATTGTATTTGGTATAAAAGATACAAAAAAACTTATTCTAGGTTCTGTTTTATACCCAATATTTGTAAAACTATTTGCAAACGTTACTACGTACATACCACTAGATTATACAAATAAATTACTAATTTATTTAGTCGCATCAATTACAATTGGAGTAGGTAATGGACTTGTATATAAAGAGGGTTTTATAACAGGTGGAACAGATGTAATAAAAAAAATAATGAACCAAAAATTAAAAATGCCAATGGGAACTTGTGTATTTATAATGGATGCATTAATAGTACTATCTGGAGGATATATTTTTGGAATAAATAGTGTTTTATATGCTATAATTATATTATTCATATCAAGTAAGGTAACTGATATGATGATGTTAGGGGTATCCACTAAAAAAATGTTCTATATAATGACAAAAAGTCCAAACGAAGTTAGAAAGTATGTTAAAGACAATTTGAATTGTGGAATAACAGAGATAGATGCAATAGGTGGATATACAGAAGATAAGTATCACGTATTGATGTGCGTAATATCTACAAAAGATTATATGAAGTTAAAAAAAGGGATAAATGCAATAGATGAAAATGCATTCTTTGTAGTGACAGATTCATATCATATGCATTATCACGAGGAAGGATAAATATGGAGTTAATTAGAATTAAATCATTAGAAAAAAAGTACAAAACAGGTGTAACTGCAATATACGATTTTAACTTAAAAGTTAAAAAAGGTGACTTTATATTTGTTATAGGTCAATCAGGCAGTGGTAAATCCACATTAATTAAATTATTATATAGAGAAGAAAAACCAAGCAAAGGAAGTATTATTGTTGGTGGAATAGATGTTGCAAAATTAAAAAATAGAAAAGTATATAAATTGAGAAGAAAATTAGGAATAGTATTTCAAGATTTTAAATTATTACCTAAATTAACAGTGTATGAAAATGTTGCATTCGCATTAGAAATGTTAGGACTTCCTAATGATGAAATAAGACAGAAAACACTAAAAGCATTAGAACTAGTTGGACTTAAGAATAAAGTTAAAAATTATCCAGACCAATTATCGGGTGGTGAACAACAAAGAGTAGCAATAGCAAGAGCAATTGTAAATGAACCAAAACTATTATTATGTGATGAACCAACAGGAAATCTAGATCCAGATACAAGCTGGGAAGTAATGAAAGTATTAGAAGAAATAAATAATTTAGGAACTACTATAATAATGGCAACACATGACAAAGAAATGGTGAATAGAATGAAAAAAAGAGTAATATTAATAGAGGCAGGAAAACTAAAAGAAGATTATGAAAAAGGAACTTATAATCATGAAGCAGCTTAGAATATTAGGAAGAAGTATTAGGGATGCATTTAAAAGTGTATTCAGAAATTTTTCATTATCAATGGCCTCAATTTCATGTATTACTATAACCCTTTTAATAGTAGCAATATCAATGGTATTATCGTATAACATTGAAAATATATCAACCTTAATAAAAAAAGATTTCTCAATAGTTGTTTTTGTAGAAAATAATGCAACGGATGAAGATATAAAAAATATAAAAGAACAAATAGAAAAATTAGATAATATAGACACATACACATATGAAACAAAAGAAGAAGTAGCAAACAATTGGAAAAATAGTTCAGATATATTTAAAGTAATAATAGATGGATGGGATGATAAAGAAAACCCATTGGCAGATACGTTCAACATCAAAGTTAAAGATGTAGCAAAAATAGGCATAACTGCTAAACAAATAAAAAATATAAATAAAGTAAATCTAGTAAAATATGGAGAAGGAATAGTAGAACAATTGCTATCAGTTCTAGAAATAGTAGACAAATTTTTAATAGGAATCGTTGTTGCTTTAATATTGGTTACAGTATTTTTAGTAAGCAACACAATTAAAATAACAATTTTCTCACGAAGAAAAGAAATTGAAATAATGAGATTAGTAGGTGCATCTAACATAAATATAAAATTACCATTTATGATAGAAGGTTTATTTCTTGGATTACTAGGGTCAATTATACCAATTACAGTAACTATATATGGATATAGCATATTATATAAGAGTGTTGATATGAAAAACATATCACCATTCCTACAATTAGTTTCCCCAACACCATTTATATATATTGTTTCATTAGTGCTTCTTGGAATAGGAGTAATAGTGGGTATGTTTGGTAGTGCTGGTTCAGTAAGAAAATATCTAAAAATATAATGTACATAGAAATATGTACTTTTATTTATTTTAAATAGTGTTATAATAGTCGATAAAAAGGAGCAAGTATGGAAGATAATATATTGAAATTACCAAAATCATTAACAAAAGATGAAAATATAACCCTGTTTAAAAAAATGTTAAATTCCTCAAAAGAAGAAGCTGAAGAAATAAGGAAAAACATAATAACAGGAAATCTAAGATTAGTAGTAGAAACAATAAAAAAATATAGAAATAACGTAGAAGATCAAAAAGATTTATTTCAAATTGGTTGTATTGGACTTATAAAAGCCGTTGATACATTCGATGTTACAAAAAATATGATGTTTTCAACTTACGCAACCGTTTGTATATCAAATAGAGTTAAAGAATATTTAAGAAAAGGGAATATGAATTGTGGTGTATTAGGTCAATTAAAAATAAAGATAGATGAATATAGCGACGAAATATATAAAACTACAGGAGTTAATCCAACAACAGAACAAATTTCAGAATACTTTAATATACCACACAATAAAGTTTGCAAAGCATTAAATATAAGACAAATAGAAAGTTTAGATAATAAAGTAATAGATAGCGAAAGTGCTAGTTATGCTGATTTAATAAGTACAGATGAAAATATAGAAGAAGAATACATAAAAAAATGTGAAAGACAAATAATTAAAAAATTTATAAATAAATTAAACGAAAAAGAAAAAACAATATTCAATATGTATTTTATACAAGATATGTCTCAAAACCAAATATCAAAAAAACTATGCATATCTCAACCACAAGTATCAAAAAAAATAAGAAAAGTTTTAGAAGAATTAAAAACCATTATGTTAAAAGAAAATGAAGAAAATAAACACATTGCAATGCCAAAAATTAAACAAATGTAAAATATAAAAAACTATCTAGTCATGCTTATTAAAAATTGATATAATTACGATGGAGGTAAATATGGTAACAAAAAAAGAAAAAGAAATAGTAAAAAAAGAAAAACAAGCACTAAAAAACGAAATGAGTGAATTTAAAAAATTTATATCACGAGGTAATGTAGTAGACATGGCAGTAGGTGTTATAGTTGGTGCCGCATTTGGCAAAATTGTAACAAGTTTAGTTAATGATATATTAATGCCAATTATTGGAATATTTATGGGTGGATTAGATTTCTCCTCATTAAACATTAAAATTAAAGACGCAACTATAAATTATGGAACATTTATACAAGCAATTATTGATTTTCTTATAATATCATTTTGTATATTTACTATGATTAGAGTATTTGAAAAGTTTAAACACAAAGAAGAAAAACAAGAAACGAAAAAAGAGGAGCCACCTAAAAAGAGTGAGGAAGTTCTATTACTTGAACAAATAAGAGATTTACTTAAAAAGAAAAAGTAGAATTTAGAAATATTAAATTCTTTTTGTCGTGAAAGAAGAACTAAGAAAAAAATATAAAATAATTAGAAAACAAGTAATAGATAAAGAAATTAAATCGGAAATAATTGAAAAAAAATTAATCAAAACAAAAGAATTCATAAATGCTAAAATAGTAGGGGTATATATAAGTTTAAAAGACGAAGTAAACACAAATGAAATTATTAAAGAATGTTTCAAAATAAACAAAAAAGTGGCTATACCAAAAGTTTTAAATGAACATATTATTGAATTTTACACAATAAAAGAAAATGAAAAATTGCATGAAGGTCTATACCATATAATGGAGCCAAACAACAAAAATATAATATCAAAAGATGATATTGATTTAATGATAATACCTGGAATATGTTTTGATAAACAAAAAAATAGAATAGGTTATGGAAAAGGTTATTATGATACTTATCTAAAAAATACAAGAATTTATAAAATTGGTATATGTTTTAACGAACAATTAATGAATGAACATGAAATAAAAGTAGAAGAAAACGATATAAAATTAGACAAAATAATAACAGATAAAAAGGTTATATTGTAGGAGGGATTATGAAAAAAATAATTGCTGTTTCAATTAGTATTTTAATATTAAGTGGGTGTGCTATAAATAAAGGAACAAATAAATATATAAATAAGAAAATAGGTATAGATATATCAAAATGTAAAATTGAAAAAGATAAAGATACACATGGTGGCTTTTTAGGAGATGGTTATTATATAGTAATTGCAAATTGTGAACAAAAGCCATTAACAGAAATTAAAGAATGGAAAAAACTACCTTTATCAGAAAACTTACAGCTAATTATGTATGGAGGAACAAAAGATGATTCAACATACTTATATAATTTAGCAGAAGAAAGTGGGATACCTGAAATAAAAAATGGATATTATTACTTTTATGATAGGGTAGATGGTGAATATTTTAAAGATAAAAATACTGATACAGAAAAAAAGATAGAAGATAGACATAGTGATTCAGAAATTTTTAATAGATATTCATATAATTTTACACTAGCACTTTATGATGAAGATAACAACAAATTTTATTATTATGAATTTGATACATAGAAACATAAGTAATTAAAAAATGAACAAAATAAAGTAAACATACTAAACAGAAAAATTAAATTTGTGACTTTTAATTTCTTAGCTTTAGAAAGATAAATGTTATTCATCCGAAAAAGAGTAAACGAGTAAATCTGTGACATACAAATACTTATTTCTTGAAAATAAAAATATTGATATCAAATTTATTTTGTGATCTTTGTTCATTTCTAAAGAAAAAGCTAAATCATTGACTACAAAAATATGTAGGTTTTTTATAAAAATATAGGAGGTGACAAAAAATGTTCAAGTTACATTCAAAATATGCACCAAGTGGAGATCAGCCAAAAGCAATAAAAGAATTAGTTGATG
>OHTD01000212.1_pt1 | contig 32880 bp, 27 predicted proteins | sample 1578871 | NCBI WGS metagenome assembly OHTD01 (sample SAMEA3879574, study PRJEB24766) | human gut metagenome | biome: human-associated habitat; feature: feces | place: USA | collected 1985/1987 | reverse complement strand
CATGGGCTGCCGCATGGGATGCCGCAGGGGACGCCGCGTGGGACGCCGCGTGGGATGCCGCGCGGACTGCCGCACGGGATGCAGAGTGGGATGCTGCACTATTGGCCATATGCCTGCTTACGCACAAGCACATCGACCCCAAGCATCTGGCGTACGCCCTTATGCGCTGGGCGATCTGGCAGGCGGGATATGGCGTGGCGGCCGAGGTTGACGGCACGCACTACTGCTACAGACGGCCGTGAGGAGGGATTGACATGAGACTTGACAACATGCGTATCAGCGAGCTACAGGCAGAGATAGCCAGGCAAGCGCAAAGGATAAGCCACGCCGATGCTCAACTCGCCCGAATTAATAGCCAAAGAGATTACTCGGATGAGATCGCTAAGTATTGGCATATGGGCAAGGTCGGGTATCGCAAAGACACCAAACGCCAAGATCGGACGCTCGACAAGGCGATCGATGCGGGCATCCAAGCCTGTAATCAATATGAGATCAGGAGCGACGCCAAGTCGATAATCGAGGGATGCCAAGACGCTATCGCATACATCACGGCACACGCGCCCAGTGACGGAGTTGAGGGTTACACTCTCAAGATGGCGAGAGATTCCACGCGGCAGACAGCGCTTGGCAATGCGCCAGCACTGACATGGACCAAGGTGATCGGACATTACGGCCCTGCATACCGCAGCGGTAACTACGAGGTAGAGCGGTGCGACGCTGCATTTGTGGCGGTCCGCGATCTTGCCAGCGGCAATCTAATAACGCATTGCAAGACGGTGAGAGAAGCTAAAGCCATAGCTGCGCTGTTGGCGCACAGGGAGGACTAACATGAGACTACCAACACACGTGCAAGAGTACATAGACAGCATCGGGACGGTCGATTACTTCAGCAGGCGCGGCCCTCTGCCGGAGGGCTGTAAGCTATATGAGATGCGGGTTTCCGCGTGGGCTGCCGCGCGGGAGGCCGCGTGGGCTGCCGCACAGGCCGGCGCGTGGGATGCCGCAGGGGTTGCTGCACGGGCTGCCGCGTGGAATGCCGCATGGGCTGCCGCGCGGGATGCAGAGTGGGATGCCGCACGGGATGCCGCAAAGGATGCCGCACGGACTGCCGTACGGGCTGCCGCAGGGGCTGCCACACGGGCTGCCGCACGGGCTGCCGCACGGGCTGCCGCAGGGGATGCCACGATGTTAGCCTTATGCCTGCTGATGCGAGATCATATTGCGCCTGAGCATCTGGCGTACGCCCTTATGCGCTGGGCGATCTGGCAGGCAGGATATGGTGTGGCGGCCGAGGTCGATGGGACGCACTACTGCTACAGACGGCCGTAACATATCCCCACAGTACATGACCCGACGCTGTGCCGGACGGGTAGCACCGTCCAGCTACATCATGAGTTGTCCTCCTCCAGTCTGGACGCCCTGACAGGGCAGGGCGTCCGGCAGAGCGTCGGGGGTGTGTAATCTATTAAAAGACACGAATAGGAGACAGCAATGAATCAAACTGTACTGCTTGGATTTATTAAGTGCCCATACTGTGCCCATGAATTTGACTGGGGCGGGTATTGGCGTCGGGGTAAATTTATTGATTGCCCTGAATGTGGCAAGGAAATGTATGTGTGGCAGAATATTGAATACGTGGCATGTACAAAGGACTTTAATGCCGACGAATATTATGCTATGGAAACATCTGATGGACGGCTAAGTATCAACGAGTTACAGAATATGCCCCTACATGAATGGGTGTGGATCGAAGTACTGGCACCGTTTGAATCCAAAGATAAAATATCAGCTTATTACCGTAAACAAGTAGACTATTCACGTGGAATGGCGTTCTGCTGTGGGTACCCTGGACTTAGTTTCAGTTTCGACTATAACGAATATGGCAAGTCATGGGTTGCTTACAGTGCTATGGACTGACAAAAGGAGGCGGAGATAAGGGGATGAATCAACCTGTTGTCGATGTTTGCTGCGGAAGTCGTATGTTTTGGTTTGATAAGCAAAACCCAAATGTAGTATTTTGCGACAACCGCGAAATCCCACTCCATGAATACTACCCTCATAGATATATCGAAATAAAGCCAGATATAGTTTGCGATTTTACACATCTGCCATTTGGCGATAACTCGTTCAAACTTGTGGTATTCGATCCGCCTCATTTAAGACGGGCAGGGCCTAAATCATGGATAGCCCTGAAATATGGTTGCTTGGACGAAAGCTGGCCACAAATGATTCACGATGGATTTCGAGAATGTATGAGGATTTTGGATGACTTTGGAACTTTGATTTTTAAATGGTCAGAGGTTCAAATTCCGCTGAAAGAGGTGTTGAAATCAATCGGCGTTGCGCCGTTATTCGGGCATCGGAGCGGGAAAAACAATAACACTCACTGGTTATGTTTTATGAAATTTCCTAAAGGAGGCAGCCAATGTCAAAGGTAGACTATAACAACATGCGGGTGCAGGTGTATTACCTCGACGGGGGCGTATATCGCAAAGCGTATATACAGGAGGTAACCCTACGTGAGCTGAATGCGCTCAACAGGCGCAAGCGCCATATCGGCTTTATGTTGGCGGCTGACGATCCATACGGCACCCGCCTTCCGGACACGATCCGGCCCGAAAAAGTCACACAACAAAATATCTATTTGCCTAAATAAAGGCATTGGATAGAAAGTTTTATATAATAAGTAGAAACTGCCGAAGCAATAAATAAAGAAATAAAAATGGGGGCGCTGGTAAATGGCAGAAACAACCATTATTACAATACAAATAACTACTGACAGGAGCGGAACGGGGACACTAGCAAAAGAAACGATAAAAAAGCGTAACGAACTGATAAACAGACTGTTGTCAGGGGAAATAATGGATATAAGTTATGAAGAGCAGACAAACACAGCTTATATAGCAGTTAAGGAGACACAGATAGAAAATAATGTGTATAAGGAAAAACAAGCCAACGTGCCATATGCTCAAATCATGGAGCTGTACAATACCATCTGCCAAAGTTATCCCAAGATTATGACAATAGACGGGCAACGCCGAAAGGCTGTATCAGCAAGGTGGACTAAATACAAAAAAACAGACACCTTCCGCGCATTATTTGAAAAAGCGGAAGCAAGCAAATTCTTGAAGGGGGAAAACGCCCGCAACTGGAAAGCAACGTTTGATTGGCTCATAGGAGCTAACAACATGGCAAAAACGTTGGAAGGCAACTATGACAATGAAAACGCACGACGTGGCAAACCAGCTCAAAAACAAAAAGAAAACAGGGCGTTAAAATATCAGCAGCGGCAATATAAAGATGAAGAATTGTCGGGAATAATATTAGACTTTGACGAATGAAACCAAACAGCATTGTTGCGGCGTATAGCCGCAATACGGGCTTGTAATGGGTATTAAGATCACAGCCAAACGATAGGGAGGAACTGAAAGGTGCCATATTGTAGCGAAGCATATTTGGACATATTTGACGGTTTACCCTTAGAAACTGAAACGGCAGAAGAACGTATAGAAAGCCTAAGACATCAGAATGTCAAGCGTTACAGAGTTAAAACAATCCGATCAGGGAAACTACTTGAATGTGAGATATACCCGATATGGGCCACAAAAAGTGACGCAGGGAGAGCTAAAAAAGCACGGGAAAGTCGACTTGCACAAAAAAACCTTAATCATAAAAATGTCCGTAAAAAAATAATGCGTCTTGCCAACGTAAATTTTACGGATGCAGATATATGGGGGACGTTTGGATACGATAATAACAAATTGCCGACAACGCCAGAGCAAGCGCGCAAGGATGTGGTTAACTTTATCCGTCGTATAAAGCGAAGGTATAAAAAAAGGGGACTGCCGACATTGAGGTATCTATATGTTACCGAATGGCGGCGGGAATCAGACGAAGAAGGGAGCGCAATTAGAGTACATCATCATGTTATCATGTCTGGAGGAATGGACAGAGATGAAATAGAACAGCTTTGGAATGGGGGCGCTTATCCGCATACCCGCCGATTGAGAATAAAAGAAGATTGCGGCTTAAATGGCGTCGCATGTTACCTTGCAAAAGGTACAAAAGGACAAAAGTATTGGGGGCATAGTACAAATTTAAAGCAACCCGTAATAACGATTGCGGACAGCAAGCTTAGCCGCAGACAGGTAGAACGTATTGTTAAAGACGAAAACAGCTTGCCTGTTCGGTTCGAAAACCTGTATGGGAATTATAAATTTAGAGATGCGCAAATCAAGCGGAGCGATATAGTATCGGGCGCATATATCTACGTGCAAATGTATCAAAGCAGACAGTTGAAAGCCGTGAACAAATATAGGGAGGTTTAAAGAGAATGAAGAAAGAGACGGTTTATCTTGCGGGGAAGATTACGGGCGATCCGTCGTACTTCCACAAGTTCTACGAAGCGCAGAAGAAGCTGGAGGCGGGCGGCTTTATTGTCGTCAATCCAGCGCTTCTTCCTTCGGAGGGCTTCACCTACGAAGCGTATATCCGTATGTCGTCGGCAATGCTCGACGAATGTGCGGCGGCTTGCTTCCTTCCAGATTGGATCGAGAGCGACGGCGCGACGTATGAGTTCGGGCGCGCGGCGGCACAGGGAAAGCGCGTCTTTATCTATGCTGCATGGGAGGCGGAGCAGGAAGAGAAGCCGAAGTACATTGTTCAGACGGGAAAAACAGACAAGATCGCTTTCAAGTGCTTTGAATGCGAGAAGATAAGCGTATATCCAGCAAGATCGGCAGATGGTAGAAAGTGCGAGCATTGCGGCGGGCATATTGCGCCGATCGGGTACGCTTTGAAGGGATGCGTGGAAAATGGCAAATAAAGCTTCTCGAGTGGGCGAGACTTCAACTCCCGAACGGAGGAAGCGGACACAAAGCGGAGGCTGGGCGGCGGACGTTATTTTGAATTACTTGGAGGGAAAAGAAGATGGCTAAAAAGAAAACGATCATTCCGGACGAATTGCGCGAGGTAATCAACGAAGCCGCCTTCGCGGGCGCTTACGAAGCGTACAAAAACACGGCGGGCGCGTATGTTAATTACTTCAAGGCTATGGAAACGCTTTTGTATAACTACAAGAAGCTGGCGGCGCTTGTCGCCGATGAAGAAGGCTATTGCGAAGTAGAGTATCACGCAGGGCGAAAGACCTTCGCGGCGGGCGGCAGAAGCACGGGGTATTACGAGCAGAAAACCGAAGAGGATATTATCGCGGAATTGCAGGAGGAAAAAAGGCGGCAGTATCGGGAAACGAAGTACGGCTTCGAGCGGCTGGAGAGGGCTATAAACCTATACCGCGACCGCAAGGAATTCACGGTGGTTCGTATGTACTACTTCGGCGAGGACTACGAAGGCAAGCCGCGCGAGAGCGGCAAGCCCTACACGTGGGAGGGATTAGCATTCGACCTTGAAGAAGCGGGCGTTCTTAAGGGAATAAAGACCGCGTGCAGATGGCGGAACAAGATCGTAAACGATATGGCGGTATGCGTATTCGGGATCGCGGCGGCGGTGGGTGCGGCGACATACAGGCGCAAAGCGGGCGAATAAATGACAATATCGCGACAATATCGAGGAGTGGAACGGGGTATATTTATATGCTATACTGTTTACGATGAATTATTACGCAAGACGCAAGCGCACACATAGCGCCTTTTCGGAGCAATCCGGAAGGGCGCTTTTATTATGCGCGGGAAAGGAAGGTGCGAGTATGAAGCCGTGGGCAGAGCAGTTCTACAACAGCGAGGCATGGCGGGCTTGCAATCGAAGGGTTATCTTTGCGAACGATGTTCCACGCCCGACAATCCGGTTGTTGCGAAGATTGCACACCACAAAATATATTTGACGCGAGATAATATCAACGATCCGCGCGTATCTCTTTCGTGGGAAAATTTGGAGGCCCTATGTCAGGACTGCCACAACAGAGAACATCATCGGAGTAAACGTAAGCAACGGTATACATTTGACGCAAATGGAAATCTGATATATCCCCCCCATGCGGAGCGCTGAGTGTAGCCTGACAACACCGAGAGGCAGAGGTTAATTTTACTCTGCGGGCGCGCGCATAACGGGTGTACGCGAAAAGGGGTGTAGGTTGTTTCGGGAAGGAGGCGTTTTTTATGGCGACAAAAAAGGAGTTGACGAAAGAACAGAAGATCAAGCGAGAGATCACGCGATTAAAGCGCGTTTTCAAAGACTTGGATAAAAATAAATTGCAGACCGTCGAAAGCCTTATCCGGAACGCCGCTTTTATGGCGGTGAGCCTTGAAGAGTTGCAGGAAATTATAAACGTGGAGGGCTACACCGAGGAATACCAGAACGGCGCGAACCAGTCCGGACGCAAGCAGAGCGAGGCGGTCAAAACCCATATTGCCATGACTAAAAACCACGCCGCGATTATGAAGCAGCTGGCCGACCTTGCGCCGCCCGTGAAGAAGAAAGAAAGCAAATTGCAGGCTTTGAGGGATGAATAATGCCGTTCGCAAATTACATCTTTGAGTATTATTCGCGCATTTCATCCGGAGAAATAACGGTTGGCAAGTGGGTGTTGTTGCTTTATGAGATCATAATAAACGGCTTGCAAAAGGGCGAATATCTCTTCAACGCGAAGAAGGCAAACAAGGCTATCAAGTTCGTTGAAAACTTCTGTCATCATTGCGAAGGCCGAGAAGATTTGTTGAAATTGGAGCTTTGGCAAAAGGCTTGTGTTTCGGTGATCTTCGGCGTTGTAGATGCTGACGGAATGCGCGTATTCCGTGAAGCGTTCATTGTCATAGGCAGGAAAAACGGAAAAACGCTTTTTGCTTCCGCGATCATTGCGTATATGGCGTATCTTGATGGAGAATACGGAGCAAAGATATATTGCCTTGCGCCGAAATTGGAGCAGGCAAATATTGTGTATGACAACTTCTTTCAGATGGTGAAGAAGGAACCGGAGCTTTCGGAGCTGGCGAAGAAGCGCCGTTCAGATATTTACATTGAGGACGCCAACACCGTAATTAAGCCGCTGGCCTTCAATGCAAAGAAAAGTGATGGTTTTAATCCTCACCTTGTCGTAAATGACGAAGTGGCAAGCTGGCGCGGCGACGGAGGTTTGAAACAATACGAAGTGATGAAATCCGCTCTTGGCGCGCGGCGGCAACCGCTGATCCTATCTATCAGCACGGCGGGCTATGAAAACGATGGTATATACGACGAATTGATGAAGCGTTCCACGAGCTTTTTGAAAGGAAACAGCAAGGAACACCGCTTGCTTCCGTTTCTCTATATGGTGGACGATCCGGAAAAATGGAACGACATTGAAGAGCTTAAAAAGGCGAACCCGAATATGGGTGTGTCGGTGTTCCCACATTTCTTCGTTGAGGAAATCGCCATTGCCGAGAACAGCATAAGCAAAAAAACCGAATTTCTGGTGAAATACTGCAATGTCAAGCAGACTTCTTCAATGGCGGCCTTCGACGCGCCCATGATTTACGCCGCCAGCGCCGCCCTTACGCTTGAAAACTTCCGGAACAACTACGCCGTGGGCGGCTTTGACCTTTCGCAAACGACCGACCTTACGGCGGCCAGCGTGATTATTGAGAGGGCGGGCAAGCTATATGCTTTCTGTCAATTCTTCATGCCAGCAAACCGCGTCGAGGTGGCCACGGCCATAGATGGCGTACCGTATGACATATTTGTGAAGCGCGGCATTGTCACGCTATCCGGCGAAAACCACGTGCAGTATAAAGACGTGTTCAACTGGTTTAAGAGGTTAAAGGAAGAATACAAAATTTACGTGCTGAAAGTGGGATACGACCGATACAGCGCGCAATATCTGGTTGACGACATGAAGGGCTACGGCTTCTACATGGATGATGTGTGGGCGAAAGCGGCTGCTGACCACGGCCATGACGACAGATACGCGCTGATCGGCCACACACATAGCGGCGGTGGCGCGTCCGTCGAGTGCAAGACCATCACCGTCCCCTTAGACGGAAGGGACGCCGGAGTGCCATGCACCCAGACGATTAGCGTATCGGGTGTGGCTACCACGGACTACATATCTGCCAAGTATACGTCCAATGCCATTAACACGGACGAGAGAGTGGCTGATCATGCGGCCTATTGCTGTGTGACAGACGGTACGCCGCTTGCTGGCCACATACATCTGACGTGTCTGCACATGATGCCCCACGGGATGTCCGTATGATGTTGCTTGGGCAGGGTTAATGGGCGCGGTATATACCGCAGTAGTGAACGCCGGAGTAACGGCGGTAGTGGAGATGCCATGGCGGATAGGCGTAGGGCTGTCGGCGGTGCTTGTGTACTGCAACGGCAATAACCCGAGCTTGACGGGCCGATATTGAATTGTCGAGGGGGGCGGAGTGAACCGCTCGCCTACCTATTACTTAAATTGCAGACATAGTCTCTTTATACTTTAAATGCTAGTCATATATAAAAGGCACAAATAAACTGTAACCATTTGTTATACCTGTGAATATTGATGAATTGACACTGCAGTAGTTTAACTACAAATTAAAAACAGTGATTCAATGACTTTTTCAGAAGGGATATATAACATGGAAAACTATAATCAAAATGCATTCTATGCATTAAAACTGCTGGAGAACGGTTATGCAACTGTAGGTTCTATTCCGAACCTATCGCTCTGCGGAACGGACGAGTTCTCCATTACAACTCAATTTTACGCTAAGGCAACCAATGGAAGAATACCGTTGATAATGCAAAGTGGCGCGTTTGAATTTGGTATGGACAGCAGAAATGCTTACTATAACGCGACAGGCATTGGCAGCCATATGGTGACAAATGATGAGTTTAAGCTTGATGCGGGGCGTTGGAATACCTTGGGCGTAACGTATGACGGATCCACGATACGCATTTATGTAAATGGTATAAAGGCGCTTGAGACAGGAAAGACTGCCAACAGAACCATTTCAAGCAGCGACATAAAAATCGGCGGCAATTTCAACGGATACGTGAAATACACCAGAGTATATGGAAAGGTCTTAACCGATTCAGAAATCGGGGCGGACAGAACAAGCCCCCAGATGCCTGTTGAACAGATGGAGCTATGCCTTGACTTTTCCACGTCAACTCCAGAGGATAAGGGCAAGTATTCAAAGCCCATAACTCTGAATGGAAACGAAGCCGAACGCCGAACCGCTCTTAGGGTTACGGACGCCGGAGTCGCAAAGCCGCTAACAAGCTCCCGCGTTAATAATGTACTGGGCACGGGATCGTTTACCATCCTGTCGAAGATCAAGCCCTCCTATATAGGTGGCAACACTCAGCCGATGCTGTTTTCAAATGCGAAGACAAACTCGTCGCGTGTGGCTATTTTATTTTATCAGGGCGACTCGTATCCTAACAGGGCTCATGCTTCGTTAAAGATGGGTACGCTTCAATATGGCGGAGGTACGGATATGCCATATGATGAATGGACGAACCTGTCTTTGGTTTATAATCGTACGAACAATAAGGCATATTATTATGTTAACGGCGTTTTGGGATGCGAATATAATATTCAGTCCCGACCGACTCTAAGCGCCGAGGATATTTGCATCGGCAGCCGTAAGGAAACTTACAACGGTCCCTTTGGCGGATTGATAGACTCAATCTGCGTCTTCAACTCCGCGCTTGACAGTAACGCGCTTGTTAATTATGCGCACGATATGCCGGATCAAACCGCGCCAGGTCTTGCCGCCTATTATTCCTTCAATGCTGGAGAAGCTAAGGATATCATATCCGGAGAAGCTATTACGCTGACGGAGGGCGCTAGGCTTGAGGACTTGACCAGCCGCGCTCCTATATTCAGATGTACGCCGGTAAATCTTGTTAATACGCTCTATCCGGGCACGGCCGGCGCGGCGCTGCCTGAAAGCAACGTAAAGGTGGCGGATCAGCTTGCGCAAGGGGATACCACCATTTTGACGAAGGTATACCCCAAGAGACCCACGCCGGAAGAGGGGATAGTATATGACAAATACTGGAACATATTTACTATAGCGCCATATGGAAACGCGTCGTCAATGAACCTGGTGATGCGCCATGATCCATATATGAACAAGGCGGCAATAAGCGTCGAGGCTCCAAATGCTATCTGTTCATGTGAACGGGTTGACTATGACCAGTGGGTAGACGTAGCCTTAATATACAGGAGAAGTCAGTCCAAGATTGAAGTCTATGTAAACGGGGTTCTAAAAAACACGTTTAATAATATACAGGCAATTACAAAAAGCGAGTTTGCGCTTCATCTTGGCAACGGCATAGACATGGTCAGGCCGTATCATGGCTACATAGATTATATAGCTGTATTTGACGGCGCGGTTCAGCCCGACAGGCTTCAATCATACATACTGGAGCCGCCGGTATTCATTGAGCAGGACCTTACAGCTCTGTATACATTTAATTCAGAAGAGCTCAGGGAGCAGGTTTCAGGAACGGTAGTCAATCTAGTAGGCGACGCGGCCGTAATTTTAGCCGAGGACACCCAGACGCAGGCGGGAAAGAAGGAATGTCCCGAATTCCCCGATAATCATACCGGTACGGAATATGAGCTTTGGCAGGCAAACACGGTCGCCTCGATATATATAAAATTCATTCATGAGAATTATGGCCTGTGGCCTACGGGCGGATTCAAGGACGAGGAATGCACCCAGCTGCTTGGATCGGTTGCGAATTACATAGAAAAGTCCGTCCTTATATATGATGAAGTGCAGATGGTTCTGGCCGAACAGGCTGAACATGAGGAAATGGATCCCGAAACAATCAAGGCCATGATTCAGGTACTGGCCAATACAGGCAAGGCCGCGATGCTAAACCGCTTCTTCTATGCATGTATAGACGCGCATACAAGGGAAAACATTGAAAAGGATCTCAAAGATCTTATAATCAAAATAGTGATAGGGGTGGTTATCGCGGTGGTGCTTGTAGTCATTATCTCGGCGGTAATAGCATGGTTTAAGCCGATCGCGCCGCCGCCGCCGCCGCCCTCACCGCCATCCCCACCGTCGCCGAATCCCGATCCTGACGATCCTGACGATGACGACGACGAGAAGAAATATCATATTGTGTCAATAGATTCAATAACATTCTGCCATACCCCTTCAAACCACGCGGCCAGCGCAATCCAGATCAGGGATGTTCAAACCCCTGAATGGGTAAACGGAAGAAACAGTAAGAACAATCCGTCACAATCCGCGTATATATCGTCGTCAGTAACCGCGTCCGCCTACATCAATGTAAGGTTCAGATATCAGACGAACGATAATGACAGCTATACGGCAAAGATCAAGGGCGAAAGCAAGAGCGGCAATAAGCCTCTGGGCAGCCTTGATACCGTTTCCATAAGCATGAGGGGGAACAATACGTATTATACGGCTAGGTTCAGCTTAAATCACAACGGCATGGCTTCCCTGCTCGCGGGTTCATTTACTGACGAGATAAAGTGGTCTAACACAACGGAATTGCTTACCTACAGAAACCTTGGCAATACTTATCACACGATACATCTGCTCGCAAACGAACCTAAAGCGCCGTGGGGCGCTAATGCTGGAGATGGCGTGAGTCTGCCTACCATGAACGCGCTTAATACATGGAACGATATGCTCAAATATGCGGAAGGCTCAAAGTCCAATACCAAGGAATACTTTGCAGCAGCAGCTACGAAATGGCTTCATAACAGCGGCAAATTCGTATATGCCGATGCGGATCAGCTCTCCATACTGAGCGAACAGGACAGTCTGTCCTTTGCAAGGGATACCTTTGACAACAGGGCGTCGAGTCAGAGCTCGGGCATTCAAATCAGCCCACTGGACGCAAGCCTGATCATCGCGGACAGCGCCCGCCTGCAGGGATTTGACGAACTTGGCGTAGCAAAGCTAATGAGCAACAACTCCATTACCGTACTTGAGACGGATTGCAGTACCGGAGGAACTATAAAGGAAAGCGACATACTGCTCCCGCTGTCAATTAGGGAAGTGGCAAAGGTCGGCTCAAATACATTTGAAAAGCCATCGGACATAGACGCCCACTTTGTATGCTCCAACAAAGGGTTCGATAGTGAAATATACGTTTATGACGGCGCGTATAGGCTTCACGATCGAAGCGGACAGAACGTCGTCTGTTCGAATTGCAGATACGCTGCAGAGATATATCCGTATGTTGACAGGACTGGAAACGGCTACAGGGAAATGCTGCTGGAGGCGGACAGCGTTTGTCCGGTAATCTACTACCTTATGGATTGGTCGAATAATCTTGCAAAGGTTGGTCCGGGCAACGGGACAAAAGCGCGCCTCGATGGAGTTAAGATAAAGCTGTTTGGTAAAAATTTTGATATAGATAGACCGGGTTTTACAAATGACATACTGAACGCAATGGGAAGGTGTATTGTTCACTCGATAAGCTTTGGATGGATAAAAGATGCATTAAAATATGTCTTGCAATCTCAACAAAATCCTATTGATTATTTACAAGACATTGCCCGTATTGTCTTGGCAAGTAACCAAATCGACCGTGATATAGATAACCTAATCCAGAACTTAGATGATTCACTAACGGCAGCATCATCACGCGAAGAAACATTTGCATGTCTAAAAGCATTAGCAACGAGGTTAAATAGCGTGCTGGCAAACCTCAGGGTTCCAACCGGAAACTTCTGCTGGAATAGTGTAATTGGAGAAAATTATGATCCTGAGAAATGGTATTACATAAAAAAACCTCAATCCGGCGGTGCTCAATTTGAAATTGAGTCATCATATAGGGGGCTTAATGATAATGAAAACTATGATGATAATCAACTTATACTTAACAACTTACCTGGAGAAGGTTTTTATATTCTTAATGACTTTCACAGGGATGGCGACAGGCTGAACCTTCTTTTAGCCAGAGGGTATGCAACTACATTCTATATTGCACAGGCACAGAATAATAACCAAATGGCACATATAATGGGAAGCTCATCAAATAATTATTATCCGCCGCTTCGAATGAGTGACACAGATGCCAGCGCATTTTATCAATATGGAGGGAATTGGATACCATTATGGTAAAGCAATAGAGTACATAACCATTATACAGCCCCCTCTGTCGCTATGAGGATTCACAAGTCTTTACATTACCTTTGCTAAGTTAAACCATTTTCGTTTCATGAGTTAAACGGAAACGCTGGAAAGCCGCTTATAAGCGGCTTTCCAGGTTTTAGGTAATATTGGTCCAAACGGGATAACTCCTGTAGCTTGCTCTGTTTCATGCTTTTTAAGCGAGACAACCATGCGAACGGCTTCATGATGTTGGTATATCGGAGTGCGGTAAAAAATGCGGTCTTGTGGTTTTTATAAATACAAAAGCCCTTGAAAACTCAAGGGTTTTTGATGGTGGGGATGGAGGGGCTAGACCCCCGACCTCCTCGATGTGAGCGAGGCGCTCTGACCAGCTGGGCTACATCCCCGATACCATAGAATTCTACACCACGGGTTAATGTTTTGCAAGCACGAATTTTGATTAATGAATTCCCTTAATATCTTCCAGTTATTTAGTGTGTTATAATTACTATAGATATTGGTAGCCTTACGTCTTAATTGTCTGCCAATTAACCTCAATATCTAAACGGAGGATGAAACAGTGAAGTGCAGATACTGCTCATGTGAGGACAGCAAAGTTGTGGATACGCGCCCGACTGAGGATGGCGCAGTGATACGCCGCAGAAGAGAATGCATTAACTGCGGAAGGCGGTTTACCACCTATGAAAAGGTTGAGGAACTTCCAATCATGGTTGTGAAAAAGGACGGCCGCAGGGAACCGTTTGATAGTATGAAGATATTGGCCGGCGTCAGAAAAGCTTGTGAAAAGCGGCCTGTATCGGCCGCCGACCAGGATGCGCTTGTTCGGGAGGTCGAAAAAGATGTATTCAATCTTCTTATTGATGAGGTTGGTAGTGAACAGGTGGGGGAGATGGTGATGTCACGCTTGAGACAGCTGGACGAGATCGCTTATATAAGGTTTGCGTCCGTTTATAGGCAGTTTAAAGATATAAGCACATTTATGGACGAATTAAAATCAATTTTGGATGAGCGTTGAGGGTAAAGGAGGCGATTCAAATTATTAGCTTTAATCCTATAAAAGTCCGGCGCGGCTATGGTATATACAAAAATATGGGGGTAGGAGTGCTTACCATACCTCAATTAGATACAGCAGGTCTCAAGCACGGTTTTACCACGCGGGCTGGGGGAGTAAGCCCAGGCCCGTTTAAAAGCCTGAATTTAAACAGAAGCAGGGGGGATTGCGCTAAAAACGTTGAACTAAATTACGGCATATTTTGCGAGTCAATGGGTCTTGATATTAAAAGCCTTGTGATGGTTTCCTATGTACATGGGACAGCCGTAAAGAGGGTTAGTAAAGCCGATCAAGGAAGGGGAATATCAAGGGAACCGCTTGAACCGTGCGACGGAATTATTACGAATGATCCTGGAGTTGTGCTTCTTACGCTGCACGCTGACTGTGGGGCTTATTTTGTATATGATCCTGTAAACAATGCCGCTGGACTGGCGCATGCGGGCTGGAAGGGGACCCTTGGACGAATTGGAAGCGCTATGATAGAGGCGATGTCGAAGGAATTCGGGTCTAAAAGCAAAGATATGTTTGTAGGCATTGGACCATGCATATGCCGCGACTGCTTTGAGGTCGCCGAAGAACTGGGGCGCCGCTTCATTGACGAGTTTGGCTTTGACAGCCTATGTTCAGAGGGAAAAACGGGAAAGCTCATGCTGGATTTGGAGATGGCGTCGGCCATTCAGTTTGTCGAATCAGGCATTCTTCCCGAACACCTTACAATTATGGGCGCCTGCACGTTTGAAAACAGCGGTATGTTCTATTCATATAGAAGGGATAGCGGGATAACTGGTTCGATGGCGGCATTTATACAAGTCAATAATGATTAATAGCTAAGGTTTTGCCTATATGGGGTATGACGGTTTCAAACCATATTGCTTTGCGGAGTATGATAATGTATAATAAACAACGAAAACCAACTTTGGAGGTATATATCCGTGAAGCACATTAAAACGATTCAGACGCCATGCATTAAGACAGGGGAACACACAGGCTGCGGAGAGTGTCAGGCTTCATGCCAGTCCGCGTGCAAAACATCCTGTACAGTAGCCAATCAGACCTGCCGGAAGGAAAAGGGTTAATCGACGATTATACTATACGTTGTGAGGGCGCACGGAAAGTGATTGTATAAAAATCATTTCTCGGGTCGCCCTTAAGCATAACAAAGGAATTATAGCTAATCCCCTGGAGGTTTAATTGGTACACACATTTAAATTTAAAGATTTATATATGATATTGGATGTTGAAAGCGGTGCGATACACAGTGTTGATAAGGCCGCCTATGACGTTATCTGTGAGATAGGAAAGGGGAATGATCCTTATAAACTGCATTATGATGCAGCTGAAATCCAGCAGATCATTTCGGAGCTGGCTGAACTGGAGAATGCGGGAGCGCTGAACGCAGATGAACCAAGTATTGTCCAGGACACTGAGCGGCACATAATAAAATCGCTTTGCCTTCATGTGGCGCACGATTGCAACCTGCGCTGTGCGTATTGCTTTGCGGGCACGGGAGAGTTCTGCGGGGAGCGCATGATGATGTCCCCTGAGGTTGGCAGGAAGGCGCTTGACTTTCTTATGGAAAGGTCGGGCAGCCGCTATAATCTTGAGGTGGATTTTTTCGGCGGCGAACCGCTTATGAACCTTAAAGTGGTAAAGGAACTGGTGGCCTATGGCAGGGAGCTTGAGAGACGTTTTAATAAGCATATAAACTTCACCATGACCACAAACGGTGTCGCGTTGGATGAGGATACTATAGATTATCTTAATAAAGAGATGCACAATATAGTTATAAGCCTTGACGGCAGACGCGAAGTACACGATGCTTTAAGGCCCACGGCAAACGGAAGGGGTTCCTATGACTTAATTGTGGGTAATGCTATTGATCTTGTAAAGAAAAGACGACAAGGAGAATACTATATACGCGGAACGTTTACAAACCGCAATCTTGATTTTACAAAAGATGTTCAAGCATTGCACCAGCTGGGCTTTGATCAGATTTCGCTTGAGCCTGTAGTGTTGCCCGAAGACAGCCCATATGCAATATTAGACTCCCATATAGAGAGAATACTGAATGAATATGAAACTTTGGCAGATTACCTGCTCAATAGCAGGAAGAGTGGAAGATTTATTAACTTTTTCCACTTCATGGTTGACTTTGGAAATGGTCCCTGTTTAAAAAAGCGGATGTCCGGCTGCGGCGCTGGCGTAGAGTATGCGGCAATATCGCCGGATGGAGAAATATATCCGTGTCACCAATTTGTAGGAGACGATAAATATAAGATGGGCAACGTCATTACAGGCGAATATAATGAGAAAATAAGCCGCGAATTTAGTTCGTGCAATATAGCCGCCAAGCCAAAGTGCCGGACATGCTTCGCAAAATACTTCTGCAGCGGAGGCTGCGCGGCCAACGCGTATAAATACAATGGCAGCATCTTTGAACCTCATGAGATTACCTGCGCGTTTGAGCGTAAACGTGCAGAAATAGCAATGGGCATATTTGCTAAGGAATATGAATTCGGATGCTGATCATTGAGCGCGATTGCAGATATGGCATGCCTAGCGGGAATGATTTGCCTACGGTTGAAGGTATCACCCCATTTCTCGCCAGTTTATTATACGCAAGGGGTGCGACAGACGCGCGCCAGATGAACGAGTTTCTTAATCCATCGCTTGACCAGCTTCATGACCCAATGCTTCTGCCGGATATAGAAAAGGCCGTGGAGCGTATAGAACGCGCCGTCTCATCCAACGAGATAATCTGCATATTTGGCGATTATGACGCGGATGGAATCTGTGCAACCTCCATCTTGGCAAGATATCTGAGGTCAAGGGGGGCGAGGGTAGGATACCATATACCGTCGAGGCATGAACATGGTTATGGCATGAATCCCGAGGCAATCCATATTATAAAAAAGCATGGGGCATCTTTAATCATTACGGTGGATAATGGCATAGCGGCAATAGAAGAAGCAAAGACATGCCGTGAGCTTGGTATGGACCTTATCGTTACAGACCACCACAAATGCCAGGATGAATTGCCGGCATGCGTTGCGGTAGTAGCACAGTCCCGCCCCGATTGTAAATATCCAAATCCTAACCTCTGCGGAGCGGGGGTAGCTTTGAAGCTTGTTCACGCTGTTGGCGGACACAACGCTATGCTGCCCCTTATACCTCTTGCTGGACTTGCCACAATAGCGGATATTGTTCCACTGGTCGGCGAAAACCGCGTGCTTGCCGTTTACGCCCTCAAATCCATAAATTCAGGGAATTGCTTTGCAGGCCTGCAAGAGCTTGGGAGGGAAATAAAGCCCGATATTGAAAATCCTCAGTTCGACGCCAGGGATCTTATGTTTGGCATGATCCCAAGAATAAATGCGGCAGGGCGGATGAGAGACGCTAAGCCGGGCGTTTCACTGTTTATGACCGATAACCGCAATGAGGCCCGAATGATCGCAAGACAGTTGAGCGAACTAAACCTGCTTAGGCGTGAAGAGGAGCAAAAGGTCTTTGAGAGCGCACTTCATATGATTGAAGACCAGGACTTAACCGACAGCAGGATAATCATGCTGTATTCTGAGGAATGGAACCCTGGTGTAGTGGGCATTGCAGCTTCACGGATATCCGAAAGGTTTTACAGGCCGGCCGTATTGTTTACACTAAACGGAGAAATGCTTACGGGTTCGGCCCGTTCAATAGAAGGGGTTGACATATTCAGAGCGTTCCATGCTAACAGGGAATTCTTTACAAGGTATGGCGGCCATGAAAGAGCTGCTGGCGCAAGCCTTAGAGTTTCGGAATTTGAGGGACTAAAGGAAGCGCTCAATTCATATTTAAAAGACCATATACAGGATCACGTGTTCCTTCCCCGTCAAAAATACGAGTTCGACATTACGCTTGATAAGGTTGACATTGGTCTTGCCGAAGAGATCACAAAGCTGGAGCCGTTTGGCGAGGGGAACCCTGTGCCATTGTTTATGACAAGCGGCCTAAAGCTTAGGAACCTGAGAAGAATTGGGAATGACGGGGCACATCTAAAAGCTATAGCTCAGGCGGATATGAATGCCTGTGAAGCTGTAGCGTACTGCATGGGCTCTGAGTTTGACGAGTTGCTCGCCATGGACAGATGTATGGTAGTCCATACGCCAATCGTTAACTCCTGGCGGGGAAGCAAGGTGCTTCAACTGAGGCTGAAAGCGGTTGCGCATGATAGGATTAGAGATATTTCAGGCTATATAAATAGCAATGACTCAAAGTTTTTTGATGCATTTTTTAAAAACGTAGTATATAATAAAGGAGATATTTGTCCTAAGTTTACGCGCGTATCCAGAGCGGATTGCCTGCGCGAACTTTTGTACAGTGATATCACGGGCGCGCTGATACTATGTTTTACTCAGGAGGGCGCGATAGACCTGTTGAATACGGTAGCTGAGCTTAAGCTATGGGACAAGCTTGACACGGCCTTCTATTGCGTCAAAAATAGGCCTATAGCTTATAATACCGTACTATTCGCTCCTGTGATGGAGAAACTGGAAGCGCGTCAATATAAAAATATACTTGTGTACGATACGTGCATGAGTACGGAAGCATTGAAGGGACTGTGCCAAATAGCGCCGCGCGCGAATCTGTTTGTTTCATATATTCAGGAAGCCTTTGGCCAGAAACTGAAATGCGCGATAGATACGGAGCGCAGCCGCATAGCTGAAATATATACCTCTATTTACAATACCCTTAAGCAGAAAAAGTGGCGGAGAAGGGAGCTATGTTCCCAGCTTACGGGCATGTCAATATGTACGAAATATGAATTTGGCTTTGCGTTTGATGTATTTATAGAACTTGGATTTATAAGGGTTGAGAGGTGCGATGAAGTGCGGCTTATACCCAACGCTGAAAAGAGAAGGCTTTCTGAAAGCAGGTTATATATGGGGGTTGCTTCGTTGCCAGATAAGCTTGGTAAATACGCTGATATGATGCAACCACCTCAGAATGGAGGATTAAACGATGGATCTGAAATCCATGATTAGAGATATACCCGATTTTCCGAAGAAGGGAATACTGTTCAGAGACATAACCACATTGCTTAAGGATGCGGACGCTTACAAGCAGCTTATAGACGATATGGCGGGCAGCCTTGCCGGATATGGCGTGGATGTGGTCGTTGGGCCGGAAGCCAGGGGCTTTGTTATAGGGTCAGCGCTTGCCTATGTTCTAAACGCGGGGTTTGTAGTGGCCAGGAAGCCTGGAAAACTTCCTTATAAAACAAACCGTTATGAATATGGTCTTGAATATGGATGCGACGTGCTCGAAATACACGAGGACGCTATAGCCGGCGGACAGAGGGTTGCGGTGGTTGACGACCTGTTAGCCACTGGAGGCACGGCCCTGGCAACAATAAAGTTGGTAGAGCAGGCCGGAGGCAGAGTTGTTGCGGCAAGATTCGTAATTGAACTTTGCGATTTAATGGGTAGGGAATTATTAAAGGGTTACGATATTGAAACGCTGATACAATATTGAACGGTTAACGTTAAGGTCATTATGCAATGAATACATTAAACGCCTAAGCATATACTCGGTTATAATGTGTTCATAATGCGGGTATACTGGCAACCGGCACAAGGAGGGAGGTTAAATAATGGATCAGCTCATTGAGGCTTGCGGCAAAAGGTTTTCAGAAGCCGATATTGAGTTGCTCAAAAGAGCTGTTGAGTTTGCTAGAAAGGCGCATGAGGGCCAGCTTCGCGAGTCAAAGGAGCCATATTATATCCATCCTAAAGCCGTATCAATGATGCTAAACGACATGGGCATGGATCTTAATGTAATTATTGCGGGCTTGCTGCACGATACTGTAGAGGATAACGATTATGTGACCATACGAAATATCAAAGCGGAATTTGGTGATGATATAGCGGAGATGGTTGACGGTGTTACAAAGCTGACCAAGAGCGGAAACGACAAGTCGATTTCTAAAGAGGACAGACAGGCTGAGAATTTCAGAAAAATGTTCTTAGCGATCGCAAAGGATGTGCGGGTTGTAATAATAAAACTTGCGGACCGGCTGCACAATATGCGAACGCTTGAATACTGCGACCCTGATAAACGCGTTAGAAAGGCAAGGGAGACGCTGGAGGTTTACGCGCCTCTTGCTCATAGGTTTGGAATGGGCGCTATGAAGGTCGAGTTGGAGGATCTTGCTTTTGAGCACCTGCATCCGGACGAGTATAAAAAGCTTAAGGATGCCATTGAACCACAGCAGCGGGAGCGAATGAGCATGCTGATGAGCGCCATGAGCTCTATTTCCGAACAGCTGAGAAACTCAGGCATAAAGGCGGAAATAAGCGGCCGCAGAAAGCATTTGTACAGCATATATAAAAAACTTAAAAAACAGGATACAACACTAAATGAAATATATGATTTAATAGCAATTCGCGTAATCGTAAACACGGTTAAGGACTGTTATGAGGCGTTGGGGATAATACATTCCATGTGGCCCCCTATGCCAGGGAGGGTAAAGGACTATATAGCGATGCCCAAAACCAATCAATACAGATCCCTGCATACCACAGTATTTGGTGAAAGCGGCATACCGTTTGAGGTTCAAATCCGTACCCATGAGATGCATAAGGCGGCTGAGTACGGCATTGCTGCCCATTGGATGTACAAGGAGGGCAGGGCAGGGCGCGACGAGCTTGACAGTAAACTTGGATGGCTTAGAGAGGCGCTGGAGTATGAGGACCTTACCGACACTACAAGGGAATTTATAGATAACGTAAAGAAGGACTTTTTCTCTGAGTTTGTATTTGTCCTAACGCCAAAGGGTGAGATAATCGATCTTCCAACAGGGTCCACTCCGGTTGATTTTGCATACAGAATACATACTAATGTAGGCAACCATACGCAGGGCGCCAGGGTTAACGATACCATGGTAAAGCTTGACTATAAGCTTAAAAACCATGATAAGATAGAGATAATCACATCCTCTCAGGCGGCTCCCAGCAGGGATTGGCTTAGGTTTGTAAAAACCCAGCAGGCAAAGGCGAAAATAAGAAACTGGTTTAAAAAGGCAAACCGGGAGGAAAACGTTCAGCGCGGCAAGGAAATGCTTGCGGATGCGGCAAAGCGCCAGGGATACCAGCTTTCAGATATTGCAAGGCCCGCCTACTTTGAAGAGGTACTGGGCAAATACAATATGAGCGATCCTGAGGATGTATACGCGGCCATTGGATACGGAGGGATAACAACAGGCCAAGTCCTGCATAAGCTTATAGACCTTTACCAAAAGGAGAAAAATCAGAATAGTCTCATAAGCGGAGAGGGTACTACAAAGGAATCGGGCCATGATCCAAGCAAAGTTGTCCATGGCGTAAGAGTATATGGCGATTCAGGCATGTCGGTAAGATTCGCCAAGTGCTGCAATCCTGTTCCTGGGGATAAAATATTCGGGTATATAACGCGGGGCCGCGGAGTATCTGTTCATAGAAGCGATTGTACCAACGCGGCCAACCTGATGCAGGATACTGAACGGATAACCGAGGTAGAATGGGCGGGAAACTCTGCCAGCAAGTATCAGGTAAGCATAGTAGTTGAAGCGGAGGAAAGGGTGGGACTTATGCTTGACCTCTCGCGTACATTCATGGGATATGAAATCAGTATAACGAAGCTGAATGCCAATACGGACGATGAGGGAAATGTTACAACGAATCTATCATTCTGCGTAAAGGACTCGGAACAGCTTGATGTTGTAATGAAAAGCCTGAAGAAATTACCTTCGGTTTCCGATGTATATAGAACATATTAACCTATTTTAGGAGGATCAGGGTACAGATGAGGGCAGTGGCGCAAAGGGTGAAGAGCGCTTCGGTTAGCTGCGGGGGCCATTTGATAAGCAGCATCGGAAGGGGGCTTCTCATTTTGTTGGGTATAGACGAGGGCGACGGAAACGCCGATCTTTCGTATATCTGTGATAAGATAATAGGGCTCAGGGTGTTTGACGACCAATCCGGCAATATGAACCTATCCGTGGGGGACATAGGCGGAGAGGTTTTGATCGTATCTCAGTTTACCCTGTACGGCGACTGCAGGAAGGGCCGCCGCCCCAGCTTTATAAGGGCGGCAAGGCCAGACAGGGCGCTTTCAATGTACGAGGCTGCAATCCAACGGATAGGTGAATTCGTTCCAACAAAATGCGGCAGGTTTGGAGCTATGATGGAGGTTTCACTCATTAACGACGGGCCTGTTACAATACTTTTAGATAGTGAGAGGTCATTCTGATGATAAATATTGAAACAGTATTAACTGGTCCGCTTGGGGTAAACACATATATAGTCAGCCGCGAAGGAGCAAGCGAATGCGTTGTTATCGATCCGGCGGATGCAAAAAAGGTCTATAGGCATCTGGATGCTTCGGGCTTAACCTGCAAGTACATTTTGCTTACGCATGGACACTTTGATCATATATTGGGCGTTAAGGAAATGCAGGATGCCGGAGCCAGAGTGTTTATAGGCGAAAAGGATGCGGACATGCTTTATGACAACAATAAAAATCTATCCGTACTTGCAGGAGCCAGCGCTAAGCCATGCCAGGCCGACGAGAAACTGATAGGCGGGGAGGTCTTAACCCTAAGCGGAATTGAATTCAGGGTGATTGCAACCCCTGGCCATTCCGAGGGTGGACTGTGCTATGTTTTGGATGAAGTCGAAACTATATTTACTGGGGATACGATATTCAGATTAAGCGTCGGAAGGACAGACCTAAACGGCGGCAGCGCTGAAACGCTGCTAAATTCAATAGTATTGAGACTCTACAGCCTTTCGCGTGACTATAGATTGCTTCCGGGTCATACCAGGGAGACCACGCTGAACTTCGAAAGGGAGCATAACCCCTGTACAAAGCGCTGGAGCATGGATTAGGAGACATATGACTGGAATATTAACCAATCAGCCTGAGTTTCTCAACGAAATTGCTGAGGAGATGAGGCTGTTTATAGCTTGTGAAGAAATTGAGCGGCTGGATTGCCTGCCTATAATGGATGAGGGCGATATAGTTTTAAAGCTCTTTCTGAGAACACATGAAGGCGTATGGTATGTTGACGCGGAGTGCCTGCAGCTTCAATCTGGAAGGGTGCGCAGGTTTAATTATGAATACAGCGCACCGGTGCGTCTTGAAACGCCTCTGGTTGAAAAGCGTTACAGGAAACGCTGCGTTAAAATTGCGGCATTCCGCGCAATGCGGGGAATGTTTGACTCATATGTTCCTTGGGGATCCCTCACAGGAATACGACCCACTAGGCTTATGAGGGAACTGATATCGGAACACTCCATTGAGCAGGCCAGCCGCATAATGCTTGAGGATTTTGATGTATCAAGTGAAAAACTTGAGCTTGCATCGAATATTGTTGCGGCGCAGCTTCCAATAATAGGAATGCAGAGAAAGGACGACATAGATATATATGTTGGAATTCCTTATTGCAAAACTAGATGCCTGTATTGTTCATTCGCATCCTGTGTTCGAACGGATAAGACCGATATGAGGGCGTATATAGACGCGCTGAAACAGGATATAAAGCATGGCTCTGAGATCGTTGACAGAGGCGGATACCGTGTGCGGGCAGTTTATGTCGGCGGAGGAACGCCAACGGTGCTTACCGCCGATGAACTTCGCGACGTGCTTGAATTTACGATAGACAGCTATGGGGGATTTGGAGCCGAGCTGACAGTTGAAGCGGGGAGACCGGACACGATAGACTTTGACAAGCTTAGAGTTATAAAGGATTGCGGAGCCACAAGAGTATCCATAAACCCTCAGACAATGTGCGAAAAGACATTGAAGCTAATTGGGAGAGAGCATACGTCTTCAGAAATATTCAGGGCTTTCAATATGGCGAGGGATGCAGGCATTAGCGTGATAAATGCTGATGTTATCGCAGGATTGCCCGGAGAAAATGAAGATAATATGAAGCACACCATGGATAAGATGGCCTTGTTAGCGCCGGAAAACCTTACGGTGCATACCTTAGCCTTAAAGCGCGCCTCAAGACTTAAGGAAAGAATCGCCGAATATCCGCTGCCTGATGCGGAAACCGCGGATAATATGGTGAAAATCTGCGCACAGGCGGCGCGAGATATGGATATGTATCCATATTATATGTATCGTCAAAAATATATGAGAGGAAATCTCGAAAATGTGGGTTATACCATAGCAGGGGCTGAATGTATTTATAATATTGATATGATGGAGGAAACCACAAATATAATGGCGCATGGGGCTGGCGCCATGTCAAAACGGATATTTGATTCCCAGAGGCGCGTGGAGCGCATTCCTAACCCCAAGGATATAGATACCTATATTTTAAAGCTAAACAGGACGGCCGGTGATAAAAGAGCGCTGTTCCTGGCCGATAGGAATTAATATGAGCAGTTTATTTGAAAAATATGGTCTTAATTTGGAAATGCCGCGCCATGTTGCTATAATAATGGATGGAAACGGTCGATGGGCCAAAACCAGGGGTCTGCCAAGGACAGCGGGGCACCGCGCTGGCGTCGAGGCTTTAAGAGGAGTAATAGCGGCTTCGGACGGTTTTGGTATAGGGGCGCTCTCGTTATACGCGTTTTCTACTGAAAACTGGTGCAGGCCTAAAACTGAGGTTAGCGCATTGTTCGAGCTTGTGATAGAATACTTTAAGCGTGAAATAGAGGAGCTGAACAGAAAAGGGGTTCGTATATCGATTTTAGGGGATATAGGACCGCTTCCGCCCAAAACGCGCAAAACGTTGGAGCGTGCTATGGGCATTACGGAGCTTAACCAAGGGCTGAAGTTGAATATTGCTATAAACTATGGTGCGCGAAGCGAAATTGCGTCCGCTGCGCGCACGCTGGCTGAAGCTGTGGAAAGCGGTCGCATAAGCGCCGCCGATATAGACGAGGCATGCTTTGAAAAAGCACTGTATACCAGCGGAATGCCGGAGCTTGATCTGATAATACGCACTGGAGGGGAAAAACGGATGTCCAACTTCCTGTTATATCAGGCGGCTTATTCAGAACTGGTGTTTATTGATACTCTGTTTCCTGATTTTAATGAACAATGCTATGCTGAATGCCTGATTGAGTATCAAAACAGAAGCAGACGATATGGGGGACTATGACGTCTCGAAAGGTGGTTTGGGATGCGGACTAGGATAGTTGTTGGGGTACTGCTGGCGCTGTTGTTTTTGCTGACGCTATTTTTCGGCGGTGTCGTACAGTGCGTTATGTTCAGTTTGGCTACTTCAATCTGTGTTTATGAAATGGTTAAAACGTTCCAGAAAAAGGGTCTGAACCCCTTTTCCTATCCGCTATATCTGTTCGCGTTGATATATTACCCTGTCACCCGTTATACGCCGGCGATATACTGGCTGCTGCTGCTTCTTGTATTTTGTGTTACGGCTACGATTGTGGAACGCATTTTTAATAAAAAACGTACTACTGAAGACGTCTTTGCTAGCTTGTCGGTATTTTTGTACCCGCTTTCGTTCTTTGTGTTCATAGCCGCTATACATAAGCTATCGGGAGAGCCTTTAAGCCGTATAGCGCTATTGATGATGTTTGCGGGGCCTTTGCTTGGGGATACCATGGCTTACTTTATAGGCGTGTTTCGTGGAAGGCATAAGCTATGTCCCCATATCAGCCCCAAGAAGACCGTTGAAGGCAGCATTGGAGGTCTTGCGGGCGGAATAATGGGCGGGATACTTGTGTACTTTGTGCAGCAATATTTTGATATACGGCCGTACGTAGGGATAATACCGATGATGGTTCTGGGGCTACTATGCGGGGCGATGGGGCAGATAGGCGACCTGTTTGCATCCACTATAAAGCGGTGGGCCGATATTAAGGATTTTGGCACGTTTTTACCGGGGCATGGCGGCATGCTTGATCGCCTGGACAGTGTTTTAATGTGTGCGCCGATGGTATTCTTGTTCTTTTATGCGGTGCATAGCTATGTAACGGGGCTATTGTGAGAATATGAAGTGTAAAAAAATAGTTGTTTTGGGCTCTACGGGTTCCATAGGGATTCAAACGCTTGATGTAATACGCAGTCACAGGGATACTATGCAGTGTATCGGCCTTTGCGCTGGAAGCAACGTAGAACTCCTTAACCGCCAGATCATGGAGTTTTGCCCGAAGCATGTGGGCCTTGCGGAGGCCGGCCATGCCCGTGAAGTAATAGTGGGGAAAGGCGTTTCCCTTATTATGGGGCAAAGCGCCGCTACTGAGCTGGCCCAGCTTGCCGAAGCGGATATCATTGTAAACGCGGTGTGCGGGTTTGCGGGGACGCTGCCGCTGGTCGCGGCGCTTCACGCGGGCAAAACAGTTGCCCTTGCCAATAAAGAGAGCATCGTTTGCGCAAATCCGCTTATACAAAACGCGCTTAAATCGGGAGGGAGGATTATCCCCGTCGACAGCGAGCAGTCCGCAATATTTCAGTGCCTTATGGCAGGAAGGCGGAGCGATCTGAAAAAGCTCATACTAACCGCGTCGGGAGGGCCGTTTAGAAACAGCACGCTTGAAGAAATGGAACACGCTGGGCCGGAGCAGGCATTGAACCACCCAATCTGGAATATGGGGAAAAAAATCTCGCTGGATTCTGCAACGATGTTTAATAAAGGGCTTGAAATAATGGAAGCAGCTTTTCTGTTTGATATGGAAGGAGACGCAATAGAGGTTTTGCTGCATCCCCAATCCATCGTACATTCAATGGTGGAGTTCATCGACGGAAGCATAATAGCTCAGTTGGGTACTGCCGATATGAGGACAGCAATACAATATTCGCTGACCTATCCTGAAAGGATAAAATCGGAGGTAAAGCCGCTTAGCTTGTTTGATGAGCGGCCGCTAACGTTTGAAAGGCCCGATGTCGCCAGATTTCCGGCAATAAAGCTGGCATATGCGGCACTGAATGGCGGCAATGCGCTTCCAATAGTATATAATGCCGCCAACGAGGCCGCCGGATCGATGTTTCTAGCGGGAACGACGGGTTTTTTGGACATAGCCCGGCGCGTTGAATACGCAATGGAAAGAGCGCAGGCACTTGACTTCGCGAATGCGGACAACTATGAAGCTATAGTGGAAATTGACAGGCAGGCCAGAAGGCTTGCGCAGGAAAAAGTATGATATAATATCATTTTAACGTGTCAAAAAGTGGCGTAGCCGCTTTTTTGAGGTTAAGGGTATTGCCTCCCGCCCTTAGGGCTCCATGGCGGCAAAACCGCAAAGAACGAAACCCTCACGGTCTTCATCCGTTCTAACGCGCATTCGTCAGAGCTGGATTTAAAATCAAGGGCGGCCGCCCTTGACAATCCCGGGGGTTTTTGACAGCCTGGTATGATATAATATTATGTAACCCGATTATGGTGAAGGGAGAAACATCAATTTGGATATAGTTCTATCGATACTTGGAGCTCTATTAGTGCTCGGAATACTGGTATTTGTTCATGAGTTGGGACATTACGGAATGGGAAGGCTGCTTGGCTTTAAAATAGTTGAGTTTGCTATAGGAATGGGGCCAAAGCTGGCAAAGTTTGAGAGGAAGGGCATATTATATTCAATACGCGCCCTGCCGATTGGCGGCATGTGCCAATTCGAGGGAGAGGACGAAGGCGTTAAGAACGCCGATTCCTTCAATTCAAAGCCGGTATGGAAGCGTATGCTGGTCGTGCTGGCAGGCCCGTTGATGAATATTCTTTTTGCGATTATATTTTCAGCGATAACCCTTATGGCATACGGCGATTTAAAATATATGCCCCAGGTAGTCGACTTTGACCAAGAGGTCAGCATTGCTCAGGATTCTGGAATGCTCAAAGGCGATATAATCGTAGAGATAAACGGTACGCCGATAACCTATCCAAATCAGGCTGTAGAAGAGCTAAGATCAGCTGATCCTAACGGCACAACCATAATTGTCGTTGACCGCGCCGGAGAGAGGGTCAGTCTGGGATTAAGCGATATATATAACGCTCAAAAGCAGGGCAATTACATCGGCATAACGATAGGCGCCGCCGCCATACGTGAGGAATACGGCTTTTTCAGCGCATGGGGCGGGTCGGTTAAATACACGGTTTCAATGATCGATGAGATGTTCGGCTTTTTAGGAACCCTGTTTCAGGGCAATGTACAGCAGGGCGATGTGGTAGGCGCCGTAGGTATGATAGACCTCATAGGCCAGGCGGTGCGCAGCAGCTTTGAAACGGTGCTTAGAATGGCGGTTCTTATAAGCATAAACCTTGGAATAATAAACCTGCTTCCGCTGCCTGCCCTGGATGGAGGAAGATTTGTGTTCATGGGCATTGAGGCGATTTTCAGAAAGCCGGTGCCCGTCAAAGTAGAGGCGGTTGTACATATGATTGGTTTTGCACTGCTTATGGTTTTGATGATCGTGCTTACATTTGGAGATATATCCAGACTCGTGGGAGGATAACGCATAAGAGCTTTATCAAGCTGCGCGGGAGAATTAGCCTAAAGGGGTAAAGAAATTATGACTAGGCCAGTGATGGTGGGCGGAGTACAGATAGGCGGGGACGCTAATATCTCAATACAGTCCATGACCAATACCGATACAAGGGATATAAAGGCCACCGTGAATCAGATAAAAAGGCTGGAGGATGCAGGCTGCGAGATCGCCAGATTTTCAGTGTACGACATGGAGTGCGCTGAATCGATACAAAGTATAAAGGCAATGACGCGTATACCGCTCGTAGCCGATATACATTTTGATTATAGGCTGGCCATTGCTTCAATAAATAATGGCATAGATAAAATACGCTTTAATCCGGGCAATATAGGCGATGCGGATAGGGTTAAGAAGCTTGTTAAGTGCGCAAAAGAGCATTGCGTCCCTATAAGGGTAGGAGTGAATGGCGGCTCCCTTGAACGCGATCTTCTTTTAAAGTATGGAAGGCCATCCCCTGAAGCGCTGGTGGAAAGCGCTAAACGGCATGTAGATCTGCTCTTGGGGGAAGGCTTTGACGATATTGTCGTATCGCTGAAAGCGTCAAATGTCATAGATACGGTTAAAGCATACAGGCTGATGAGCGATGTTTGCGTATTCCCCCTTCATGTAGGTGTAACGGAGGCGGGATTTGGGGAATCGGCTGTTATAAAATCCGCCATTGGAATTGGAACATTGCTTTTGGATGGTATAGGAGACACTATCAGGGTATCAATAACCGGGGACCCGATTGACGAGGTAAAGGCTGCCAAAGAAATACTTCGTGCACTCGACAGATACGACAAAGGGATTGAAATAATCAGCTGTCCTACATGCGGACGATGCTGCGTAGACTTGGAGTCAATAGCGCGTCAGGTTGAATCGGAATTAAGCGGATACTGTACGGATAAAACGCTTAAAGTGGCGGTTATGGGTTGTGCTGTAAACGGCCCTGGAGAAGCCAGGGAGGCTGATATCGGCATAGCGTTTGGTCCGGACAGGGGCGTTTTATTCAAAAAGGATGAAGTAATTTTGAATGCCCCCCAGCGCGAGGCTGTTAACGCTCTCATCTCGGAAGCCCGCAGGATTGCAGGTGGCGGTACATGGACATAAACGGAATTTTAGGCAAGGATATAGGAAAACATCTGGGGTTGGAGAGCGCTAAGCTTTATAAAGGCAGGCGCAGTCTTCAACTCATCTTCTCATCGGACAGGCTGTTAACTTCATCTCAGGTATCAAGGGTAAAATCAAAGCTGTCGGAAGCGGTCCGTTCGTGTACGGATGGAAACCTGAACCTTGATTTAACGGTAAGGTTTCCGCTTGCCAGAAGACAGCTTTCCGACGATCCCGAAGCGGCAAAGGTTATAATGGAGACGTGGTGCGATCTGCTGCCAATGCTTAGCCCAATTATAAGGCGGTCTAAGCTTATAGAATCCGATGGAACGCTTACCCTGTATGTGCCGGCTGCCGCGGCGGAGATCATAACGGGGACGGAAAATGAGAGGGTAATACGGGCCGTCCTGAGGGATAGCTTCGGAATAGAGGACGAGCTTTTCATCTGTTCGGATTCCGCCATATCAATGCCAAGCTCAAAGCGGCCTAAGTTAGGCGGAGTTCAAGCACAACGTAAAAATAAAGCTCCAGTCAAAACAGGTGAAAAGGAGGTTATATTTGGGCGCGCCATTAAATCAAGACCAATATCAATGTACGATGTAAGGGAGGATTCAGGACGCATTACCGTTAAGGGAAGCATATTTTCAATGGAGGAAAAATCCAGAAAAAACGGCGGATGTATTCTCCTGTTGAGCGTAACCGATAAAACAAACACGCTGCCCGTTAAACTGTTCCTTGGGGATGAGGATGAAAAAATTATTGCCGATAAGCTCAAGGAATGTAAAAAGCGGGGCGATGAATTAATAATAAGGGGAGATTACAGACAGGACGGATTCACTGGCGAGATGGTCCTGATGCCCTATGATATAAACTGTACTCAGGCAGAGAGACGGCAGGATAATTATCCTCAAAAACGTGTTGAACTGCACCTTCATACAAGATTTTCCGCTATGGACGCCCTGTTAAAGGCGGAAGGCAGGGACAACGATGCGGTTAATACGGCAAAAAGATTTGGCCATCAGGCGGTAGCCATTACTGACCATGGGGTTGTCCATGGTTTTCCGTCGGCTGTCAGCGCCGCTAAAAGCGCAGGTATAAAGGCTATACTTGGCGTTGAGGGTTATCTGATTAAAGATGGGTTTTGTATTAACTTTGACAGCGAATTTGCAGCCGTTTCAATCAATACGGATTGTGACGCCGGCTCATCAGGGAAAATCAGCGTTAGTTCGGTTAGATTTACCGCTGACAGGGTAATTGACAGGTTTTATATATCGACAAATTATGAGGAGCCGTCCAAGTTTGATATTGACGCCATAAATAGCGGTGCCGCAATGGAGTCAAACCCAGAGCTGGAGCGCATATTTACCGACCTTATGGCCTTTTTAGGCGACAGTACTTTGGTCGTTGAGTCAAGGGCTGAATTGATAAGGATGTGCGGCCTGGCCCGCCGCTTTAACGCAAACCTAAAAGACCGTTTTATAGATGTCGAAATGCTTACCCGCTATCTGCACCGTGAGCTAAACGACTATGGGCTTGAGGCGGCGTCGGGGCTATTTGGCGTTGATGCTGAAAAAACGCGGGCGGAAACGATTATTCAGGTGTTTGCCGGGCTTATGGATGAAATGCGGCGATTGGGGCTGGACGGCATACCCATGTGCGCAGGATTTGAGGCTGGACACGAAAAGGGGCATGGGCACCATGCCAGCCACATTATACTTCTTGCCAAGGATCGTGAGGGCCTAAAAAATCTTTATAAGCTCGTTTCATATTCGCACATGGAGCATTTTAAAGGGGTTCCCAGAATCCCAAGGAGCCTGCTTTGCATTCACAGAAAGGGCCTGATAATAGGTTCCGCTTGTGAAGCTGGAGAACTGTTCAGGGCATTGCTAAATGGTTCCGACCAAGATGAAGTTGAACGGATTGCCAGGTTTTACGACTATCTTGAGATACAGCCCGTGGGCAACAATGATTTCTTAAGGCGCGAAGGGCGGGTAAAAACAGTGGAGGACCTGCGCGATTTCAACAGAAGGATTGTTGAAATTGGGGCCAAATTAAATATACCTGTTGTCGCAACAGGCGACGTGCACTTTCTAAATCCCGAGGACGCCCTTTTCAGAGCGATATTGATGAATTCCAAGGGTTTTGAAGACGCGTTTGAGCAGGCGCCGCTGTACTTTAAGACAACAGACGAGATGATGGAGGAATTTGCCTACCTTGGGAGTGAAAAAGCCTTTGAGGTCGTCATAAAAAACACAAACATGATTGCGGACATGTGCGAGTCAATGATGCCGTTTCCAGATGACAAACGGACATATGCGCCAGCGTTCGAGGGCGCGGAAGAAGAGCTTAAAAACATGGCGTTGGGCACAGCCCACTCGATCTATGGGGACCCGTTACCCGAGGTTGTACAAAAGAGGCTTGACAGGGAGCTTTCGTCAATAATCAGTAATGGCTATGCGTCCTTGTACCTGATGGCTCAAAGGCTTGTTAAAAAATCGCTTGACGATGGATACCTGGTGGGTTCAAGGGGATCCGTGGGATCGTCGTTTGTAGCGACCGTAGCGGGGATAACGGAGGTCAATCCATTGCCCCCGCATTACGTATGTCCGGAATGCAAACATGCGATATTTGATGTGGACGCCGCGTCCTCAAGGTGTGGGGTTGATATGGCGGAACTCCAATGTCCAAACTGCGCAACGCTAATGAACAAGTTGGGGTATGATATACCCTTTGAGGTGTTCCTTGGCTTCAAGGGGGATAAAACGCCCGATATAGACCTTAACTTTTCAGGCGACTATCAGTCTATCGCGCACGCCTATACAGAGGAGATGTTTGGCGTTGGACATGCGTTTAAAGCCGGCACAATATCGGCGGTGCAGCAAAAGACCGCGTTCGGATATGTTAAAAAATACTGCGAGGATAGGGAAGTAAGCATATCAAAGGCCGAGGCGGAGCGGCTCGCGTCGGGATGCGCCGGCGTTAAGCGGACGACAGGGCAGCACCCGGGCGGGATCGTAATAGTTCCTGAGGATATGGAGATATTCGATTTTACCCCGGTTCAGTTTCCAGCTGATAAAAGTGAAAAGAACATTACAATCACGCATTTCGACTTTCATGCCATGGATGACAAGCTGGTGAAGCTGGACATCCTTGGACACGACGATCCGACCGCGCTCAGGATGCTGCATGATATTACGGGGCTTGACC
>OHTD01000202.1_pt1 | contig 33402 bp, 24 predicted proteins | sample 1578871 | NCBI WGS metagenome assembly OHTD01 (sample SAMEA3879574, study PRJEB24766) | human gut metagenome | biome: human-associated habitat; feature: feces | place: USA | collected 1985/1987 | reverse complement strand
TTTTTATAATATGATTAATAGTACTATTGTGTATAGCAGGATATGTAATTTATAAATTTATTTCTGCTAAAATCATAAATGACGATTCGGACGAATATATAGCAGAATTTACAGATGAAATCGGAGATATTGATGGAAATATAATAAGTGACGATGCAACAACAACTACTACTGAGTCAGATGAAAATACTAATAAAGCAGACAAAGTTAAATCAGTAAGAAGTTCAAAAACAAAAAAATCTGTAGGAAAATATTATAATTATGATGTTTGTGGATATATAAGAATACCTAAGACAGGAATACAGTATCCAATTATAGCTACGTTATCAAAACAAGCCTTAGAGAAAGGTGTATGTGTAGAATATGGACCTGGACCAAATGAACCTGGAAACACAGTAATTGCAGGACATAATTATTTAAATAGATTATTTTTCTCAAAAAATAAAAATTTAAATATAGGTGATAAAGTATATATTACAGATTTGTATGGAGTAACTGTAGAATATACGATATATAATAAATTTGAAACATCTCCACAAGACACAAGCTATATGTTTAGAGATACTGGCGGAATACCAGAGATAACACTTGCAACATGTTCTCAAAATGGATCAGCAAGATTAATTTTATATGCAAAATAATAAAAAAATATTGAAAAAATTTTTACTAAGTGATAAAATACAACTACTTTAAAAGGGAGTAGCTTGTAAACTACTAATCAACAGTCGCGAAGTATTCTGGTTAGTAACCTAATTTAGGTAAGCAAGACTTTTAAAAAACACAAAAAGTTTTTTAAAGTCTTGCTTTTTGTGTATAATACTAAAAAAGGAGAGATGAATAGTGAATTGGTTTAACAAAGGAATAAGTCAAGTAGAAAAAGAATTACAAACCAATATTAAGGAAGGCTTAACAGAAGAACAAGTAAAGGCAAATTATGAAAAGTATGGCATGAACGAATTAAAACAAAAAAAGAAAAAATCTTTATTTGTAAAATTCTTAGAACAATTTAAAGATTTTATGATTATCGTTTTAATTATTGCAGCCATAGTATCTGGAGCTGTAGGAATTGCAGAAGGTGAAGGAATAACAGATACAATTATAATTTTAATAGTTGTAGTACTTAATGCAATAATTGGAGTAGTACAAGAAAGCAAAGCAGAAAAATCATTAGAAGCACTTCAAAAATTAAGTGCACATGCATCAAAAGTTGTACGTAATGGAAAAGTAACAGTAGTACAATCTAGAGAATTAGTACCAGGAGATGTCGTAGTTTTAGATACAGGTGACTACGTACCAGCAGACTTAAGAATAGTAGAAAGTGCAAACTTAAAGTCACAAGAAGCATCATTAACAGGTGAATCTGTACCCGTAGATAAAAATACGGAAACAATAGATGACGAAAAAGTAAGTCTTGGTGATAGAACAAATATGCTTTTCTCTTCTTCACTTATAACATATGGAAGAGGAAAAGGTATTGTAGTAGAAACAGGAATGAATACAGAAGTTGGTAAGATTGCTAAAATTATTAGTGATACAGAGGGGGCAGAAACACCACTTCAAACAAAATTAAATAAATTAGGAAAAACATTAGGAATAGCAGCTCTTGCAATATGTGTAGTAATATTTATAATAGGAATTGCTTATGGTAAAGACGTAATAGATATGTTTATGACAGCTGTTAGTTTAGCTGTTGCAGCAATTCCAGAAGGTTTAGCAGCAGTTTCTACAATAGTTTTAGCTATAGGTGTTCAAAGAATGGTAAAGAAAAATGCTATTATAAAGAAATTACCAGCAGTAGAAACTTTAGGAAGTGCAACAGTTATTTGTTCAGATAAAACAGGAACACTAACACAAAACAAAATGACTGTTCAAAAAGTATTTGTAAATAATGAAGTAAAAGAAGTTGCAGATATTAAAGATATCAGCAATGAATTAGATAGATTAATGCAAGTTTGTACATTATGTAATGATACAAAAATTGGTGCAGAAAACCAATTAACAGGTGACCCTACAGAAACAGCATTAATAGATTTAGGATTTAAAATTAATTTTGACGTAAAAGAAGTTTTAGAATTAAAAAGAGTAAAAGAAATTCCATTTGATTCTGACAGAAAATTAATGACTACAGTAAATAAAGTAGGAGAAAAATACCTTGTTTATACAAAAGGTGGAATTGATGAATTACTTGCAAGATGTAATTCTTATATAGTAAATGGAGAAGTAAAGACAGATTTAGCAAATTATAAAGCAGAAATAGATAAATATAATGTGGGAATGGCAAAAGATGCTCTAAGAGTATTAGCTATGGCATATAAAGAGCTAGATCATGAACCAACAGATGAAGAAATGAAAAACATAGAAAATGATTTAATATTTGTTGGAATGGTTGGAATGATAGATCCACCAAGAGAAGAAGTTAAAGTAGCAGTAGAAAAATGTAAAACAGCAGGAATTAAAACTGTAATGATTACTGGAGATCATAAGATTACAGCTGTTGCAATTGCAAAAGCATTAGGAATATTAGAAAACGAAGATGAAGCAATTACTGGTAGCGAACTTGAGGAAATGTCTGATGAGGATTTAACAAAAAATATTAGAAAATATTCAGTTTATGCAAGGGTATCACCAGAACATAAAGTTAGAATAGTAAAAGCTTGGCAAGCGAATGGAGAAATTGTTGCTATGACAGGTGATGGTGTAAATGATGCTCCAGCATTAAAAACAGCTGATATTGGTTGTGCAATGGGAATTGTAGGTACAGACGTTTCTAAGGAAGCAGCAGATGTAATATTAACAGATGATAATTTCGCAACAATAGTATCATCAGTAGAAGAAGGAAGACGTATTTATGATAATATACTAAAAGCTATCCAATTCTTACTTTCTAGTAATGTTGGTGAGATCATAGTACTATTTTTAGCAATTTTAATTACACCTTGGCTTGGAAGTACATTTAATATAGATATAGGTTTAATCGAAGTATTACTTCCAATTCATATATTATGGATTAATTTAGTAACAGATTCACTTCCTGCATTAGCATTAGCAGTAGATCCAGCAGAAGATGATGTAATGAAGAGAAAACCAAAGAAACAAAAAGGTATTTTTACAAAAGGTATGAGCTTTAGAGTTGTATACCAAGGAATAATGATTGGTTTACTTACACTTGCAGCATTTATAATTGGTATTGCAACACCAGAAGAAAATTTACCAACTATGGTAAAAATAGATGGAACTTTATATAGTGTAGAAGAAGTAGACAACTTAGATGAAGCACTAGCAAATGGTGCAGAATATGTAGAAAAGCAAGAAGTAAAAGTAGAAATCGGTCAAACAATGGCATTTATGGTATTAGCATTTTCAGAATTAGTACATGTATTTAACATTAGAAATAACAAAAAATCTATATTCAAAACACATCCATTTAACAACAAAATGTTATTGCTAGCAATAGGAGCATCAGCAGCATTAATGCTTATAATATTGTTAGTACCAGCATTAAGACATATATTCAGTATACCAATTTTACCAATGGGCAATTTAATAGAAACAATTTTATTAATAATAGCGCCATTAGTAATTGTAGAAATATTCAAACTATTAAAAATAAACACAACAAAAGACGAAGCATAAATCAAAAGGGATTTAGAATGTTCTTAGGGATTTGGGGGACGTTTCTTAAATCCCTTTTTTGAACTTTAGGGACGGAGCTTAAAGTTCAAAAATTATGTAAAATACTAATAAGTTAGAAACCAAAATATTTTTTGTATTGAATTTTAAACATGCTTGATATATAATGGGTGCGAAAAAAAGCAAATGTTAGGTGAACAAAAATGACATTAGATTTAATTGAAGTAAAACCTCGTTTAAATGTAAAAAAAGTAGTAATAATTACAATAGTTGTGATATTAATCATATCGCTTATGTCTGTAGCGATATTTTTTGGCGTGCGCCATTATAATAAGAACTTAAGTATAATAGAAAGTAATATATTAGCTAAAAATAGGCCAACTCACGAACTATTTTTTTCAGATAATGCAAAGAAAAACAAAATAGTAGATAGAGTGGCACATATTTATAATTCAGATTATAAAAGAGTTTTTCTAACATTTGATGATGGTCCTTCAAAATCTGTTACAATTCCAATTTTGGATATATTAAAACAGAATAATGTTAAGGCAACTTTTTTTGTGTTAGGAAGTAATGCCGAAAGATATCCAGAAATAGTAAAAAGAGCTTATCTAGAAGGGCATTATATAGCAAACCATAGTTTTACACATGTTTATTCTAATATATATTCTTCACCACAGGCAGTATTAGATGAATATAACAGAACAGAAACAGCTATAAAGAATGCAATAGGTGATCAAAATTATAATTCTAGGGTATTTAGATTTCCAGGAGGAACGTCTGGAGGGAAATATGCAAATGTTAAAGCAGAAGCAGTTAATTTACTAAACCAAAACAATGTGGCACACCTTGATTGGAATGCATTAACTGCAGATGCGGCAGGACTTGACAATGTAAATGATATGATGAGCTATGTAGAAAGTACAATGGGAAATAAAAATAGTGTAGTTATATTAATGCACGATATAGGAACTAAGAAAAGTACATATGAATTATTACCACAATTAATACAAGCGTTAAAAGAAAAAGGTTATGTGTTCGAAAATATATATGATATCTTAAAATAAAAACCAGAGCAATTTTATTTTGCTCTGGTTTTTAAGTATTATTTAAACTCGATAATAGCATGTGTTTTTTTATCATCTAAGCTTTTGATAACTACTTTATGAGTATTTTCTTCAAAAACGTAATAGCATTTTACAGAATCATGAAGTCTAATTTGCTTTTTATAAGTTATCTCAAAAAAGTTAAATGTATTATTTTTATAAACTTCTTCAGGAAGTGCCTCATAAGCCATATCTAAATAATATAAATTGTGCATATGGTTGTTTAAATCTATTTGTGAACGACCTACTGTGCATGTACATACTGTATCATAATGCTCAGAGTCAGTTAATTTAGTAAGTAATGCTTCTTCATTAGGAAAAGCGGTTTTTGTGTCTGGATTATATAACTTGATTATTTCTTCAGGAATAGGTCTTAATTTACCAGTAGTAGTATTAACTAAAACCCACTTAGAAGTTCCAATAATAACTAATTCATTATTTTGATTATATACTTCATAATCACGATAGGTAGAGAATTTCTCTGTATTTCTAGCCCATGTAACTATGTGTAATTTATCTCCATAAATTGGTCTTTTTAAAACTTTTACTTTCCAACCAAGTAAAACCCAAGAAGAGTGAGTATTTGGAATTTCGTTTAAACCGAAATTAATACTATCAGAATGGTAAGAACCAATATCTTCAAAAAAAGCTAAAATTGCTTTATTACTTAAATAGTTAGGATTTTCTACATCTCTTAAGCCAATTTCAAAATCGTGTTCAAAATATCCCATAAAATTGCCTCCTTTATACAGTTAAAAATTTTAGCACAAAATAAGATAAAATACAAATAAATAATAAGAAGATTTATTTATTTTCGTAAAGAAGAAGTAAATCTATTGACATAATGTGTTTATGGTAATATATTAAATATGGTAAACAAAAATCAGGAAAAGCAAAAGTTATGAGGAGGAAGTATTATGAAAAAAATAACAGAAAAAACAGTTGGAAAAGAATTTTTTAACTGGCTAAAAAGAGTTTGGCTTATACGGAATGTAGACGGAAAAACTATAATTACCAAGATATTGCCAGAGGAAAGAACGACAGAAGAGTCGATATATTTATATGTAGATCCATCGTTGTATAAACAATGGTGGTACGTGGACATTAATTCTATAACATGGCAAACTACAAGTGATTTGCCATGTTTATCATTTACAATGAAACATTTAGAAGAAGTAGTTTCAAATGTGATACTAGAAAAATTAAAGAAATCGTGTTTTTTTACACGTAATATGGGAATGTTGAATGCTGGGCCGGTTATTTTCGGAAACAAAGAAAAGCTTCCGGATGATTTAATAATGTTTTATATTGATGACTATATAATAGATAAAAATATGTTTCTGTTGGATACAGAAGATTTTATATTGTCAAAAAGCGATACACCATTACCCGAACCAATATTTATAATAGACCCAACTTCTACTGCATTTAAGCAGATGAAGGAAAGCGAAAGGATAGAGTACGAAGATGAAGACAGCAATGTAAATGACTGGAATATTATCTTTTATCGCTACTTTGATTATGGGTTCCCGATACAAGAATTTTTGGACGCGCAATTGGCAAAAGAGAAGTAAAAAATCAAGATTAAATAATAAATAATAACTTTTGCATATCCCTCATAAATTCTAGTTTGAATTTATGAGGGACTATTTCATTTAATAGAAAATCAGAAAAAGTCTATCGAAGTAATAGGTATTATTTATAGAATATAGAAAATTATTATACTAACCGGTCCATAAACATTTACAAAACTAAATAATTGTGCCATAATATAAACGTATAGGAGTGATAGTATTATGAGAATTTTAAGAGATTTTAAATTACCAGATTTTAAATTTCCTAAGATGAAAATGGAAGGTATGGAAAACATACAAGAAATGCAAGTTAATTATGACAAAATAGATCAAATAAAAGATAAAAAATCAAAAAATAAATATTATGAAGAAACACATTATAAAACAGTAAAAGAAATATTTAAAAGATCAATAGAAAAATACAAAAATAATATATATATTTTAGAAAGACCAAATCATGATCATAAAGCTAAATTCGAAGAATTTACTTATGAAAGATTTGGAAATGATGCAATTAATTTAGGTACAGGACTTATGAAGTACTTAAATTTAGCAAATGAGAGAATTATTATTATAGGTGAAAATACATATTACTGGTATGTATCATATTTTTCAATCTTATGTGGAGTAGGTATCGCTGTTCCAGTAGATAAAGAATTACCAAATAACGAAATAGAGAATGTAATAAAACGTTCACATGCAGCAGCAGTAATCTATTCAAAGAAGAAAAAGGATGCTATAGATAAAATAAAAGATAATTTACCAATGGTAAAATATTTTATCGAAATGAATAGTGACGATGGTGTACAAGGTAGAGATGTTGGAATAGAGCATGTAATAGCAGAAGGTAAAAAATTAACAGATGCAGGAAATACAGAATATATGGATGTAGAGATAGATCCAGAAGAATTTAAATTTTTAATATTTACTTCAGGAACAACATCACAAGCAAAAGGTGTTATGCTATGCCATAGAAATTTGGCAGAAAATGTAAATGCGGTTTCAAAATATGTAAAAATATATGAAAGAGATAGATTTTTCTCTGTATTACCATTACATCATACATATGAATCATCAATTGGTGCACTATTACCATTTGCAAATGGTTCTTCTGTTGCTATTTGTGGAGGATTAAGATATATAGTACCAGATATGCAAGAAGCAAAGCCAACAGCAATGCTTGCAGTACCATTATTAGTTGAAAGTCTATACAAAAAAATAAATCAATCAATAGAGAAAAGTGGTAAAGCAGGTTTAGTAAATTCTATGATTCACCTAACAAATGCGTTAAAGAGTGTTGGAATAGATATAAAAAGAAAAGTATTCAAAGAAATATACGATAATTTAGGTGGAAATATGAGGATAATAGTTTCTGCTGCAGCACCAATAGATAAAAAGATAGGAAAATGGGTTCAAGATATAGGAATCGAATTCTTACAAGGATATGGCTTAACAGAAACTGCTCCAATTGCAGCACTTACACCAGAATGTGACCCAAGAGTTGGTTCAGTTGGACTTCCAGTAAAATGTGCACAAATAAAGATTCATAATCCAAATGAAAATGGAGAAGGAGAAATCTGGATTAAGAGCCAAACATTAATGCTTGGGTATTATGAGGATGAAGAAGCAACAAAAGAAGTGGTACATGATGGTTGGTTTAATTCTGGAGATATTGGTTATCAAGATAAAGATGGTTATGTATATGTTACAGGTAGAAGCAAAAATGTTATAGTAACACAAAACGGAAAAAATATTTATCCAGAAGAAATAGAATTATTATTATCTAAAGTTCCAGAAATCCAAGAATGTATGGTATATGGTAAAGAAGTAGAGGGAGAAAAAGAATTAATAATATCTGCAAAAGTTATACCAAACATGGAAGAAATAGAAAGATTACATGGAAAAGCTTTAAGCGAAGAAGAGATACATAAAATAATTTGGAATAAAATAAAAGATGTAAATAAGAGTTTAACATCATATAAAGCAATAAAAAATCTAGAATTAAAGCATGATGAATTTGCAAAAACAACAACAATGAAAATAAAGAGATATGTAGAACTTCAAAAAGATAAAGAAAAGAATGAAACAAAAGAATAAATAGTGTGGAGGAAATATGAAAAAAAAGAAAGTACTATTTATATCTAGTACAGGTGGGCATTTTAATGAATTAATGCAATTAAAGCCAATGTTTGAAAAGTATGATTACCATATAATAACAGAAAAAGATAAGTTTACAGAAGGTTTTAAAAAACAATATGGAAAAAGGATTTCGTATATGGTATATGGAACGAGATCACATCCATTGGTATACCCATTTAAGTTTTTATGGAATTGTATTTTAACAGTATTTTATTTTATAAAAATAAGACCAAAATACATAATAACAACAGGTACGCATAATGCAGGACCAATGTGCATACTAGGAAAAATATTTGGTAGTAAAATTATATTTATAGAAACATTTGCAAATAGAAATTCTAAAACTGCAACAGGAAAACTAGTTTATAAGTTTGCAGATCTATTTATAGTGCAATGGGAAGAAATGCTAAAATTATATCCAAAAGCAAAATTAGGAGGGTCAATATATTGATTTTGATATTATTAGGTACACAAGACAATAGTTTTCATAGATTACTTGATAAAGTGCAGGAGTTAATAGATAAAAAAGTAATAACAGAAAAAGTTATAGTTCAAGCAGGAAGAACAAAATATGAATCTAAAGATATGGAAATATACAGTTTAATGCCAGAAGAAAAGTTAAGAGAAATAATGAAGAAGGCAGATTTAGTTATAACTCATGGAGGAGTTGGATCTATAGTAATGGCATTAAAAATGGGAAAGAAAGTAATTGCAGTACCTCGCTTAAGTGCTTTTGGGGAACATATAAATGACCACCAAATACAAATAGTAGATTCTTTTGATAAACAAGATTTTTTAATAGGTGTAACAGAATTAGATGATTTAGAAAAAGCTTTAAATAAAGCCAAAACATTTAAACCTAAAAAATTTAAAAGTGAAACAGACCACATGATAAAGTTAATTGAAGATTTTATAGATAATAATTAATCGAGATTTAGGGATATGGGGACGTTCCTTAAATCCCGATTTTTTTGTTTAATAGAGATAAAATTCTTAACATTCAATATATATCTTATTTCGTTGACACATACACAGTTTTAATATAAAATGGCATAAGAAAAAATAGGAGAAATGAAGGTGTAATAATATGAAAAAATTATTATTTGCAGCATATAATTTAGATTTAGGTGGGATAGAAACATCTCTTGTAACTCTTACAAATTTTTTACTAGAAAAAGGTTATGAAATAACAATTGCACTAGAAAAAAAGGAAGGAGTTTTTTTAGACAAGATTTCTCCAAATGTTAAAATAATAGAATATACACCAGCAAATGATAAAAACATTATAAAAAGAAAAATTAATAATTTAATAAAAAGATATAAATTTATAAGAAAATATAAAAATAAATTCGATTTTGCAGCAAGTTTTGCAACTTATTCACTACCTGCTAGCTTTATGGCAAGAACATGTTCAAAAAACAATGCAATATGGGGTCATGCAGATTATTTAAGTTTATATAATAATGATAAAGACCAAATGAAAAAATTTTTTGATAAAAGAAAAATAAAAAAATTCAAGAAAATTATCTTTGTATCAAAAGAAGGAAAAGACAGTTTTATAGAAGTTTATCCAAAACTAAAAGATAGAGTTATAACATGCAATAATTTAGTTAATGATAAACGAATATTAAATCAAGCAGAAGAATCAGTAAAAGATTTAAAGAAGGAAAATGTAGTTACATTTTTGAATGTAGGAAGACATGATGAAAGGCAGAAAAAATTAACAAGAATAATTTATGCAGCTGAGCAATTAAAAAAGGACAACAAGAAATTTAGAATAATTTTTATAGGAGATGGACCAGATACAAATCTTTATAAGGAAGAGGTAAAAAACAAAAAATTAGAACATGAAATAGTGTTTTTAGGAAGAAAGAAAAATCCATATCCATATTATAAATTATGTGATTGTGTTGTGTTGTCTTCTGATTATGAGGGATATCCAGTAGTATATTTAGAATCATTTATATTAAATAAACCAATAATAACTACAAATGTTTCTGATTCTGAGCAAATAGAAGGTCAAGGGATAGTAGTAGAAAAAGATGAAGCAGAAATATATAAAGCCATGAAAGACTTTATAGAAAATGGATATCAAATAACAAAACAATTTGATGCAAAAGATTATAATAATAACATATTTAATAAATTACAAGAAATAATAGGTTAAATAAAGAATAGCGGGATTTTAGAACCGTCCTCAAATCCCTAATGCATGGGACAGACTCAAAATCCCTATTTGGAGGAAAAATGAAGAAAATTAGCATTATAATTCCTGTATATAATACAGCAAAATATTTAAAAAGGTGTTTTGATTCAGTATTAGCACAAAGTTATAAAGATTTTGAAATGGTAATTATTAATGATGGAAGCACAGATAATTCAGAACAAATAATAAATGAATATAAAGATAAATATCCTGATTTAATAAGCTATTATAATAAACAAAATACAGGTGTGGCATCAACAAGAAATTTTGGAATAGAAAAAGCAGAAGGCGAGTATATAATGTTTTTAGATTCTGATGACTACATAGACAAAGCACTATTAAAAACTTTAGAGCAATATATAAATAAAGACATTGACTTAATTAAGTTTAAATTACAAAGAGTTAATGAAGAGGGAAAAACATTAGAGATAGTTCCTGGGGCAACTTTTGAAGAAACAACAGGTGAAGATGGATTTAATAAATTATATAGTACAGATGTGTTGCTAGATTCACCATGTGTGTATTTAATAAAAAAAGAAATCTTTACAAAAAATAATTTGAAATTTGCAGTTGGAACAGAACATGAAGACTTTGGATTAATCCCATTTATAATTGTATTGGCAAAAACAATGGTATCTGTAAACTTTTATGGATACTTTTATATTCAAAGTGACAATAGTATTACAAGAAATGAAGACTATAAAAAAACTATTAAAAAAGCATATGATGCGCTAAAACATTATGATAATGCAATAGAATTAACTAAAAAATTAAATTTAAATAAACTTACAAAACAAAATATTAGGATATATTATACAAATGCCATAATTTTAAAAGCAAAAGAATTGCATAATGAAGAACAAGAAAAATATATAAATGAAATAAAAAATAGGAAGATGGCTAAAAATATCAAAGTAAGAAATTTAAAGCAATTTATAAAGAGACTATTATTAAGTATAAATATAAAACTATATTTACAAATGAGATAATAATATGAATTGAGGAGATATAGATGAAAAAAGTTAGTATTATAGTACCATTCTATAATGTTGAAGAATATATAGAAAGATCAATAAAATCTTTGATAGAACAATCTTTAGAAGATATTGAAATAATTCTAGTAAATGATGGAAGCAAAGATGGTTCAGAGGAAATTGCCAAAGAATATAAAAGAAAATATCCAGATAAGATAGTATATTTGGAAAAAGAAAATGGTGGCTTATCTGATGCAAGAAACTATGCTTTACCATATGCAACTGGGGAATATATTGCATTTTTGGATTCTGATGATTATGTAGAAGAAGAAATGTATGAAGAAATGTATGTAACAGCTAAAATGGACAAAGCAGATATTGTAGAATGTGATTATTTATGGGAATATCCAGAAGAAACAATAGAAAGTAAAGGAAGAGCATATAAAGATAGAAAAGATATGTTATTAAATGCCAGAGTAGTAGCATGGAATAAATTAATAAAAAAAGAATTACTAGAAAAAACAAGAATAAAGTTCCCAGTAGGATTAAGATACGAAGATGTAGAGTTCTTTTATAAATTAGTGCCATATATAAATAGTATATCAATTGTAAAAAAGCCTTTCATACATTATGTACAAAGAGAAAATTCAATATCTAATACACAAACTGAAAAAACAGCAGAAATAATTAATGTATTAGATAATGTATTAGAATTTTATAAAGAAAAAAATATATATGAAAAGTACAAAAACGAATTAGAATACAATTACACAAGATATTTATTATGTAGTTCAATGCTTAGAATGATAATGATCGAAGAAAAAGAAGAAAGGGACAAGACGATTAATTATGCATGGGAAAAGCTAAATACTACATTCCCTAAATGGAAGGAAAATCCATATTTAAAAGAAAAAGGATTAAAAAATAAATATATGCTAAGTGTTAATGAAAAGACATTAAAAATATATGAAAAGTTAGGAAGAATAAAATTTATAAGGAAGAAAATACAAAGAAAGTTTGCTTAAAATGGAATTAAAAGCAAGTTAGGGAAAAATAAAAGGAGCGATTATGGAAAAAGTACAAGCTGATGTAACAAAAAAGAAGAAAATAGATACAAAAAATCTGACCGAAAATTTATTAGTAATTTTTGTAATATTATGCCCGGTATTTGATATTTTAAGTTTTGTTTTTAGAAATACATTTAATACAAGTTTATCACCATCTACAATACTAAGACCTATAATTCCATTAATAGCAATTATAGATTTGTTTATAAAAAGTAAGCATAAAATAAAGATGTTTATTATAGCAGTAATTTATGGTGTTTATGCTTTAGCACATTTATTATTATTTAATACAGCTAATACGGGATTTAGTTATAGTAATGTAGTACATGAAATGCAATATATAATGAATTATACTTTTATGATAATAATTTTATTTGTATATGCTTATGTATTTAAGGATAAAGAAAAAGGTAAATTGCAAAGAGCTATAATTTCGTCAGTATCAATATATATTGCATCAATATTATTAGCAATTATTACAAACACTTCATCAACAACATATATAGAAGGAACAGGAATAAAAGGGTGGTTTGAGTCTGGCAATAGTATTAGTGCTGTTTTAACTTTATCAATATTTGTATTATTAAGTTATAAGGATAAGAATTATAGAAAAATAATTATAGGCGAAATAATTATAATGGGAATATTCCTATGTATGCTAATAGGAACAAGAGTAGGCTTATTTGGATTTATTGTTGCATTGTTAGCATTTATATTTGCAGAGATTGTCGGAAAGCTAATAAAAAAGACAAAGATTAATAAAAAAGTAATTTTAGGTGGAATTGGAGCAATAGTTGTAGTAGTAGTTGTTGTTGCTCTTGTTGGCTCAAATACTTTAGAAAGAAGAAAACACTTACAAGAAATAGAATCAGATATAGTAGATGAATCAACAAGTCAAGAAGCACATATTACAGGAAGCTTAATGAAAATTAAAGAAAAAATAGATAATGGCGAAATAGAAGATACATACATGAGCGAAGCACAAAGGAAGTCTTTATTAGAATTATATGATATAGCAAACAAGTGGGAAATAAGCAATAATGATCAACGTATGCAACAATTAATATACAATGCACTTCTTGTAAAAAATCAAGCTAATCCATTATTAATAATATTTGGAAATGGATATATGAACCAATATAGAGAATTGGTATTAGAAATGGATATACCAGCTTTCTTATTCAATTTTGGAATATTAGGATTTATATTATATTTTGGTCCATTTTTAGCGATTTTTGTATATGGAATATATTTTGGAATAAGAAAAATAAAAAGTATCGATTCAGAATACATAATGTATGTGTTAGGAATAGGTTTAGCTTTTGCAATATCTGTATTTTCTGGATATGTATTCTTTAACATGTCAGTATCTACAGTTATAGCAGTTATATGTGCATTATTAATAAATAAAATATTTGCTATAAAAAAAGAACAAGAAGAAGCAAAATAAAAAGTATAGGAGATAAAATATGAAGAAAATTCTATTTGGAATAACTAGCCTTACATTAGGAGGAGCAGAAAAGGTTCTAGTTGATTTAGCAAATGAATTAAGCAAAAAATACGATGTTACAATACTTACAATATATGCAAAAGGAGAATTCGAGAAGAAATTAAATTCAAAAGTTAAATTAAAAAGCATATATGATTTTCAGTTTAATGCTATGTCAAACATTAAGAAGAAGATTACAGCTTTAAAATTATTACTATTTAAAAAGCATTTTTACAAAAAATATATCAAAGGTGATTATGACATAGAAATAGCTTTCCTAGAAGGCCCAATTACAAGACTTTTTGGAGTAAAAAATAAAAATACACGAAAAATTGCATGGGTACATAATGATATTACTCAAGTATTTGGAAAGGATATTAAGGCAAAACTTAAAGTGGCTATAGACAAAAAGACATATGGAAAATACCAAACTTTAGTATTTGTAAGTAAAGACAATCGTGATAAATTTACAGAAATTTATAAAGATGTAAGAGATGAATATTTGCAACCAGTACATAAAAGAGTTATATATAATTACATTAATCCACAAAATGTTATAGAAGGTGCAGAAGAAAAGATAGAAGACTCTTTAAATGATAAAACAACTACATTTTTAACAGTAGCAAGGCTTACCAAACAAAAAGCAATAGATAGAATTATTAGGGTACATAAAAAACTTATAGATAATAATTTTATGCATGAATTTTATGTAATAGGAGATGGCCCAGAAAGGGAAAACTTAGAAAAATTAATACAAGAGCTAAACGTCACAAATACATTTCATCTTTTAGGTAAGAAGGAAAATCCATACCCATATATGAAACAAGCACAATTTTTCTGCTTGCTTTCTGAATTTGAAGGATATGGAATGGTAATAGAAGAGGCTAAAATATTGAATAAGCCAATAATAATAACAGATACAGCAGCAAGGGAAGCAGTACAAAATTATGAGAATTCTATAATTGTTAACAATAACGAAGAAGGTATATATGCTGAAATTAAAGAAGTGCTACAAAAGAAAATAAAAAGCTTTTCTAATAAGCAAGAAAAGTATGATAATAGTAAGATAATCACAAAATTAGAAAAACTTTTAGAAGAAGAGGTAAAAACAATAAATATATAAAAAATGTGAGGCATAATTATGAAATTATCAATTTTAACAGCGACTTTTAATAGAGGAGATTTATTACAGAGATTATATGAAAGTATAATAAATAATTTAAAAACTAATATAGATGTAGAATGGCTAATAATGGATGATGGATCAAATGATGACACAGAAAAAATTATTAGTAACATGAGAGACGAAAATAAGATTTATATAAGATATTTAAAACAAGTAAATCAAGGCAAGATGGCAGCAATCAATCATTTGATGGACTATGTAAGGGGCGACTTAATAATTGAATGTGATTCTGATGACTACTTTGCAGAAAATGCATTTTTATATCTAAAAGATGCATATGAAGAATCTAAATATGAAAAAGACTTATATGGATTATGTTTTCTAAAGTATGACCAAAATGGTAATAATATAGGAAATGAATTTAAAAACCAGAAAACTACAATGTTTGATTTGTATTTTAAAGAATTAGAAGATGGCGAGAAGGCAATAGCTTTTTTTAAAGACAGAAGAAAAAATTATAGTTATGAATTAGAAGGCGAAGAGAAATTTGTTACAGAGGCTAGAATGTATCATAAAATGGATTTAAACTATAGGATAAAATGTTATAATGAGCCAATTATGATATGTGAATACCAAAAAGATGGTTATTCAAAAAATATAGACAAAGTATTTAAAAAGAATCCTAAAGGATATCTTAAATATTTCGAAGAAATTCTAACAATGCAAGATATGGTAGGAGTACCTTTTAAGAAACGACTATATGTAATTAAACATTATATTTTATTTTGTGTACTTAATAAAACAAAGCCAAATTTAGCTAGTATGAAAGGCTTTTTGAATAAAATTTTAACAGTATTACTATATGTGCCAGGTTTTATTATGACAAAGAAGAGATTTAGGTAGGAGGTTTTCGTATGGAAAACAAAAAATTATCAGTTATTATTATTGGAAATAACAATATAGATGGATGTTTAGAGAATATTTATAAACAAAGCTATATTAATGATATGGAACTACTAGTATTATATAAAAATGAAGTAGAGCAATTAAAAGAAAAATATACAGATGTAAAATTTTTAAATAGTAAAAACAATATATTTTTAACATTAAAGGAAAACAAAGAATTAATAAAAGGAGATTTTATAGCTATTTTAAATGATGAAGATTGTAGTTCTATAGATTACTATAGATGTATGGTAAATAAAGCTATATCAGAAAATGCAGATATAGTAATGAGCAATGTTGTATTACAATATAATGATGGAGGAAAAGCCTTCCTAAATCTTATGGAGAGTACATTTAAAGACTTGGACAACGGAGGAATATTAAATGAGTATTTAAAGCAAGAGGGCATAGCAGCTTTTTGGAGTATTTATGGTAATAAGGTTTTTTCTAAAGAATTATTGGATAAAGCTTTAGAAAAAATTTGTGATACAAATAATAATATTCAAGCATTTTATGCATTAGCCATAATCTTTTCATATAGTAAAAAGTTAAGAATAATAGATAATGAAGTTCTATTTTATAACATAGAAAAAGAAAGAAGTTTAGACTGTATAAAATCAATTTTAAATAATCAGGTTGTTACAAACGAAGAAACAATTACAAACATTAATGAAAATTTTGGATATTTAGTTAATTTCTTAAAAGAAGTGAACTTGTATGAACAATACGAAGAAGCATTAGAAAATTGGAGAAAATTATACACAAATGAAATAGAAATAAAAAAGATGAATATAGTAACAAATGTAAAAACAGCTTGGAATGATAAGTTGGACAAAATAAAAAGAGAGATCCTTAAAGAAGATACAAAAGTTGTAAGTTTTGATATATTTGATACTTTAATAATGAGACCTTTTTGGAATCCTATCGATTTATTTACATTTTTAAATGATTATTTTAGAGAATTAACAAATACAGAAACTGGAATAGATTTTTCTAAAATAAGAGTAAGAGCAGAGGAGCAAGTAAGAAAACAATTAGAGAAAAATAATAATAAAGAACAAGATATAACATTAGATGATATATATAATGAAATTAAGTTAGAAATAGACACTGATGAACAGATTTTAGATAAAGTGAAAGAAAAAGAGATAGAATTAGAAATAAGATTTTGCAATACCAGAAAAACTGGAAAAGAATTGTATGAGCTTGCAAAATATTTAAACAAAGAAGTTATTTACACTTCAGATATGTATTTACCAGAATCAGTCATAATGCAGATACTAACCAAAAATGGATATGAAACAAATAGAATATACTTATCAAGCAAAATTAAATTAACTAAATTTAAAGGAGATTTATATACAAAAGTAATTGAAGACTTATCCATTGCTCCAAACGAAATGTTACACATAGGAGATAATTATTTTTCAGATTATGAGAAGGCTTTAGAAAAAGGTATAAATGCTCAATTTTTGCCAAAAGCAGTAGATGTATTTTGTAATGAGAATATTACAAATAATTTAGGAAAAATCTTTTTAAAGAATATGCCAATATGGGAAAACACATCCAATGCACTTAATTTTTTAGGAATTAGATGTATGCTAGCACTAGTTGCTAATAAATATTTTGACAATCCATTTAGAACATTTAATAATTTAACAGATTTTAATGCTGATGCAAAATTAATTGGATATTATTCGCTAGGAATGCACCTATTTGGAATAGCTAATTGGCTTTTAAAAGAAACGATTGAACAAAAATATGAAAAAATTGTTTTTTGTGCGAGAGATGGATATTGGATAATGAGAGCATATCAAACTCTAAAAAAAGTATATAATAATACTCCAAAAGAGGAGTACTTATATATTTCAAGAAGAGCATTAATTCCTGCTACTTTGCAAAATAAATTTGATTTTTACAAATTAGCTGAGCTTATTGATATTTATAAATATACGCCAAAAACGATTTTAAAATATTTTAAAGATATCTTAGAAAATATAGAAAATTTAGATGAAGAATGTAATAAAGTAGGTATAGACGCAAATAAAAAATTTGAATCACAAAATGAATTCTATATATTTATGAATGTTATAATGGATAAATTTTATGATAAAAATAAACATTTAAGTATACTTGATGCTTTAACTAAATATTTTTCTAACATATTTAGTGGAAATACTTGTATTTTTGATATAGGATATAGTGCTAAGCCAGAGATGTATCTATCTAAATTATGTAAAAAACCAATAGATACTTATTTTGTTAATATAAGTAATGAAGAAGCTTTTAATCATGCAAAAATTGGAGAACTTAAATTAAGTACTTATTTTGATTATAGACCTGCTATTACAGGCGTAATTAGGGAATCATTAATGTCAACTGCGGATCCATCTTGTATAGGATATAAAGTAAGTGAAGATAATGAGGTGTCTCCTGTATTTGAGGAAAGACAAACAACATATAAAGAAAGATTTGTATTTGATGTAATGCAAAATGAAGCAATGAATTTTATAAAAGATCTTGTAAATATTTTTGGTTCAGATATTGAAATATTATATTATCAAAAATATTATATATCATTACCACATGAAATGTATATTCATTCAGCAACCGAGTTCGATCAAGATGTTTTAAGAAATGTAAATTTTGAAGATGCGGTTGGTTTAGGAGATAAGATAGATGCAATACACGAATGGAATAGAGAAATGAAAGATAAGAACCAAAAGAGAAGTATAGATATTTTTGATGAAGAAAGAATAGGTAAATTAGAAAATGAAATAAAAAGAACAACTGAAGAGAATGAAAAAATAAAAATGCAAATTCATAAACAAGAAGTAGCATTAAATACACAAATTGAGGAGCAGAAAAAAGAACTACAAAATATATACAATAGTAGAAGATGGAAATATTTTGATAAACTAAATAAACTATTAGGAAGAAAATAATACTATGGTATAATAGCTTGACAAAACTAAGGATAAACTATAATATATGAGTGAAAAAACAGGAAAGGTGTTAGATTATGATAAGAGAACAAAAAAAATTATCTATAATAGTACCAGTATACAATGCAGAACAATACATGGAAAAATGTTTAGATAGATTATTAGAGCAATCATATAAAAATATAGAAATAATTATTGTTAATGATTGTTCTAAAGGAAATTGTGAAGAAATTGCCAACAAATTTAAAGAAAAAGATAGTAGAGTAAAATATATAAAACATGAAGTAAACAAAGGGTTATTTCAAGCAAGACTTACAGGTTCAAGCATTGCTACAGGTGAATACATTGCCTTCCTTGATAGTGATGATTATGTTTCAATAGACTATTACAGGACGTTAATGAATAATATTCAAGAAAATAATTCTGATATAGCAATGGGGAATATGGTACTTGAATATGATAGTGGAGAAAGAATTGTTTATAATTTGTTTAATGCAAAGCATTTAAATTTAACAGGAGAAGAATGCTTAAAGGCTTACTTTGACCAAGAAGGTTTGTCTTTTGATTGGCATACTATTTGGAATAAAGTATATAATATAGAAATTTGGAAAAAAGCCTTAAAACACTATAAAAAGATAACAACACATTTACTTATGACTGAGGATTTTGCTTTTTCTACAGTGCTATTTTATTATGCTAAAAAACTTACAAATGTAGAAAATGATTGTATATATTATTGTAAACATGAAACAACATCAACCTCAGTAAATGACTTGAAATTTAGCAAATTTAATAAAAATATAACAGATATTACAACATCTTTTAATTTTATAGAAAATTTCTTAAAAGAAGTAAATATCTATGACAAATATAAATACAAATTTGAAAAGTGGAAATCTTTGTATACAAAACAACAAAGAACATATGTAGCAAATTCTAGTATGTCAAAAGAAGAAAAAGAAAAAGCCGAAAAATTAATAAAAGAGTTTTGCCCAGATGCAGAAGATATAAAGAATTCAGAATATATTTATAGTGTTACAACTAAATGGGATGATAGACTAGAAAATATGAAATTAGCAATATGTAACAAAAATATAAAATGTGTTAGCTTTGATATTTTTGATACATTAATTTCAAGACCATTTTTTATACCAACAGATTTATTTGTATTATTAAACAAATATTTTAGAGAATATACAAATACAAAATCAGGTATGGATTTTTCTAAAATAAGAGTTTCTTGCGAACAACTAGCAAGAGAAAAATATGAAAATGATAAATGTCAAGAAATTACACTTGATCAAATATATGATACTATAAATAAAGAATACTATATTGATAAAGAAGTATTAGAAAAATTAAAAGAAAAAGAAATAGAATATGAAATAAGATTTTGTAATAGAAGAAATGTAGGATATGAATTATATTCTCTTGCACTTGCTATGGGCAAGAAAGTTATTTTTACATCAGACATGTATCTGCCAAAAGATGTAATACAAAAGATATTAGATAAAAATGGATATGTGGACAATGATAAACTTTATTTGTCATCAGAAGTTAAGCTTACAAAAGCAAGAGGTGCTTTATATAAATATGTTTTAGAGGATATGAAATTATCAGAAAAAGAATTATTGCATATAGGGGATAATTTCCAATCTGATGTAGAATCACCTAAAAAACTTAATATTAATGCATGGCATTTACCAAAGGCAACTGGAGTTGCTTTGGACAAGCAAGAAGTTAATAATTTTGCTAAAATGTTTACACAGAGTATGCCATTTTGGAGAGATAATGGAACATCAATGAACTTTATAGGAATCAGAACAATGATTGCTATGGCGGCTAATAAATATTTTGATAATCCATTTAGAACTTTTAATAAATATTCAGACTTTAATGCAGATCCATATATAATAGGATATTATATATTAGGAATGTACATGTTTGGAGTAACAAAATGGTTATTATATGAAACTCAAAATAGAAATTACGAAAATTTAGTGTTTATGGCAAGAGATGGGTATTTACCTATGGAAACATATAAAATAATGAAAAAATTCTATAAAAATGTACCACAAGAAAAATATTTATATGTTTCTAGAAAATCATTAATACCAATAACAATAATGAATAAATTAGATTTTTACAAATTACCAGAATGTATTAATGTAACAAATCATTCGCCTAAAGATATATTAAAATATGTAAAAGACTGTATCACAGTAGAGGGTAAGAATGTAGAAGCAATATTAAAAGAACATAATATAGATGCAAACGCAAAATTAGAAACAATAAATAACTTTAACAAGTTTATTAAAGTTGTAATTGATAACTTCTACGATGAAGAAAAACATTTAAAGAATTTAAGTATCTTAAGAAATTACTTTAAAGAAATGTATAAAAATCATTCTGCTAATTTTGATATAGGATATAGTGGAAGACCAGAATTATTCTTATCTAATTTATGTGAAGAACCAATAGATACATTTTTCTTAAATATAAATATGGATGAAGCATTAAGACATGCAGACATGGGAAAATTTAAGCTAAAGACATTTTTTAGTGGTAAACCATCAGCAACAGGTTTCGCATATGAAGCAATGTTGTCAGCTTTAGCTCCATCATGTGTTGGATATAATATTTCTGATAATAATGTAGAGCCAATATTTGAGAAATATGATAAAACATATCAAGAAGAATTTGTAATTGGAACTATGCAAAATGCTGCAGTAGAATTTGTAAAAGATATTACAGACATTTTTGGGGAAGAAATAAAAGAATTATATTATGAGAACTATTATATTTCATTGCCTATAATGGCATATATTAATTCTTCTAAACAAATAGATAAATCAATTTTTGATGCAATATATTTCGAAGATAATATAAGATTAAAAGAGCCTGTAAAAATGACAACAGAATGGAATAAAGAATTAGGATATAAAAATCAAAGAACAATGGATGAATTAATTTCGGGTTTAACAAGTGCAAAATGGAATAGTAATGGATATTTGGAATATAATGAGCCAGATTTAGAGCATCACAGTAAACCTATTAGATTTTTATATTATGTATTATTTGACAGAATAACATTTAAAAGAAGAATGAAAGAAACTTTAAAAAATCATAAAGTAATATTATCAATAGGAAAAGGTTGTTATTCTTTGGCGAGAGGAACAAAAAATGTTATATATAAAGGTGTTCATAAGATAAAAGGAGGACATAAGTAGTGAAAAATAATGAAGACTATGCAATAGAAGTACAGGATGTATACAAAACTTTTAATGTGTATTTAGATAAAGCAAATAGTCTAAAAGAAAAGATGCTATTTTGGAAAAGAAATAGGAAAGAAGTAAGGGAAGTCCTTAAAGGAATAAATCTAAATATAAAAAAAGGTGAAGCTGTAGCGCTAATAGGAGTAAATGGAAGTGGGAAGTCTACACTGTTAAAGCTTATGACAAAAATAATATATCCTAATAAAGGTAAAATATTAATAAATGGAAAATTAACATCTTTATTGGAACTAGGAGCAGGGTTCCATCCAGATTTTTCTGGAAGAGAAAATATTTACTTTAATGCTTCAATCTTTGGATTAACTAAAAAGCAAATTGATGCAAGGTTAGAGCAAATTATAGAATTTTCAGAACTAAGAGATTATATAGACAACCCTGTTAGAACATATTCTTCAGGTATGTTTATGAGATTAGCTTTTGCTGTTGCTATAAATGTAGATGCAGATATATTATTAGTTGATGAAATATTATCTGTTGGAGACCAACACTTCCAAGAAAAGTGTATAAATAAAATGAAACAATTAAAAGCAGAAGGAAAAACAATGGTTTTTGTTACACATAGTTTAGATTCTGCAAAAGAATTATGTGATAGAGCAGTATGGCTAAATAAAGGTGTTATAAAATTAGATGGTAATACAAATGAAGTTATAGAACAATATATAAAGGAAACAGCATAAGAGAAGGGAGTAACAAATGAATTTTTTTAGATCATTATATGAATATAGGGAATTATTAAAAACAAGTATTAGTAAGGACGTAAGAGGAAAATATAAAAATTCTGTACTAGGAGTAATATGGTCATTTTTGAATCCTCTTTTACAAATTGCTGTGTATGCTATAGTTTTTCCACTTATTATGAGAAGTAATTTACCAAATTACACCGTTTTCTTATGTTGTGGTTTAATACCATGGAATTTCTTTTCTACTGCCACATCTAGAACATCTTTTACAATGATCGAAAACGGAAACATTATAAAAAAGGTATATTTTCCAAGAGAAATTTTGCCTTTATCTGTAGTAACAAGTGAAGCAATTAACTTTATAATTTCTACAATTATTATATTAGCTTTTGTATTAGGATATGGAATGGGACTTAGCAAATACATAATATTCTACCCATTAATTTTAATAGTACAATATTTCTTATTAATAGGAATTTCGTTTATTGTATCTAGTGTAACTGTGTATTTTAGAGATTTACAACACTTTATAGGAATTGCATTACAACTTTTATTTTATGCAACACCAATTGTATATGCACCAGATTCAATACCACAAAATTTTCAATGGATATTACAATATAACCCAATGACATACATAATAAATGGATATAGAGATATTTTTTACTACCAAAGAATGCCTGATTTTTCATCATTAGGAATTGTTTTAGTAATTAGTATTGCATTATGTATAATTGGATATTTTATATTTAAAAAATTACAAAAAAGATTTGCTGAAGAGATGTAACCTATAAAATAAGGAGATTGCTTGATGAATGAATTTAAATTTTCTTTAGAACCTGGAATAAAGAGATATGAAAACAGAGATTATATGGATCAAAATCCTATAATCTCTGTTGTTGTACCATTTTATAATAGTGGGAAATACATAGAGCAAACCATAAATTCTGTGTTAAATCAAACTTTTCCATATTATGAAATTTTAATAGTAGATGATGGCTCAAAAGATGAAGAATCATTAAAAAAATTAGAAGAAGTTGGGAAATTAGACAATAGAATAAAAGTGTTTCATAAAGATAATGAGGGGCTGGCTGCAACAAGAGATTTTGGAGCTTCTAAATCTGCAGATACTTGTAAGTATCTAATGTTTTTAGATGATGATGATTTAATTGAACCAACTTTTTTAGAATGTGCATATTGGACATTAGAAACTAATTCCGAAGCTGCGTGGGCTTATTCTGATTCTATAGGGTTTGGTACAAGAGAATATACATGGAATAAGTATTTTGATTCTGAAAAGCTAAAAGAGGAAAATGAATTAATATCAGAGGCTTTAGTAAGAAAAACAGATTTCAATCTAGTTAACGGATATGAATTAAGAGAAAAAGCAGTAAATGAAGATTGGAACTTGTGGCTTAAATTATTAGCTAATGATAAATTTCCTGTACATATGAGCTTTTACGGACAATGGTATAGAAGAAAAGAAACTGGTGAATTACAAAAGTCAAGAGATAACAAAACTAGATCGTTAGAAATAATTAAAGAAACTGCAAGTAAGGTAACTAAAAACATAGTTGCAATCCAATATCCACGATATAATTATAATTATGATATTATTCCAGCAGAAGTAGAAGGATTATTAATTCCAAAACTAAAAGAAAATAATGATAATAAAATAAATATATTAATGATATTTCCATGGATGATTACAGGAGGAGCAGATCTATTTAATTTAAGTTTAGTAAAAGGCCTAGATAAGAATAAATTTAGAATTACAATTATAACTACTGAGCCTAATGAAAATGTATTAAGACAATATTTTGAACAGGATGCAACTGTTTATGATTTGACATCATTTATTGATCAAAAATATTGGTCAGCATTTGTAAATTATATAATTGAAAAAGAAAACATAAATATTGTTTTTAATTCAAATAGTAAATTTGGCTATGGAATTTTACCTTATATTAAAGCAAAGCATCCTAATATATCAATTATAGACTATGTACATATGGAAGAATGGTATAACAGAAATGGTGGATACTCTAGATATTCAGCTATGTATGAGGCTGTGATAGACAAAACATTAACTTGTAACGAAAACAGTAGAAATATATTAATAAATCATTTTGGAAGAAATGAAAAAGAAATACAAACTGTATATATTGGGGTGGATGAAGAAAAGTTTAATCCAGAAAAATACGAGAGTAGAGATATATTAATAAAAAAATATTTAGGAGTGAATACAGATAAGAAAATTCTTTCATATATTTGCAGAATTTCTGAACAAAAAAGACCTATGTTATTATTGGAAATAATAGCAAAATTAAAAGAAGCAAGGCAAGATTTTAAAGTATTGGTTGTAGGTAATGGTAATTTGTTTCAAAAAATGCAAGAAAAGGCTAAACAATTAAACTTAATGGAGGATATAGTCTTCTTAGGAAGTTTGCAAGATACAGCAGAAATTTATAAAATAAGTGATATAACAATAAATTGTTCAATAAAGGAAGGACTAGCACTAACTGCATACGAGTCTTTAAGTATGGGAGTGCCAGTAGTTTCTAGTGATGTAGGAGGACAAAAAGAATTAATTACACCTGAGGTGGGCGAAATAGTACCTCTTTTACAAAATGAAGAAGATATTTATTTAGAATCATATAGAGAAGAAGAAGTTCAAAATTATGTGGTTTCTATAAATAAAATTTTAAATAATTTAGAATATTATAAAAATAATGCAAGAAAAAAGATTTTAGATCATTTTACAATAAATAAAATGATTGAAAAGATGTCTAAAATCTTAGAACAAACATATAAAAATCCAAATGAACAAAAAATAGAAAATGGTAAAAATCTAAGTAATAATATAAATTTAACAAAAGAGTTAATTACTCTAAATTTTAAAAATGATGAAGTAGAATATAAATGGGAATGCTCAGAATATGAAAAAAAGGCATATGGACGAGCTTATTCTATTAAAGGCATGAATTATAAAAAAGAACTATTAAAAGAAAAATTATGGAATATTGCATTGTGGAGAGGTGCAGTTAAGATATATCATAAATTTAGAGGAAGATAATGCATGGAGGAAAAAATGAAGGAAGGTAAGCTTAAAGGGGTTATACAATTTTTAAATAAGCATTTATTTGCAATAAGTTTATTTTTAGGTATATTCATTATTTTAGGCCTAAGATTAAAATATCTTGCAGATGGCAATTTTTTAGGATTCATAAATAGGGAAACAGATATTATATACAATGTAATATTTTTAGTTGGAATAATAGCACTAATTTATTATAATTTGAAAATAAAAAATAAAAGATTATGGATTACATCAATTGTAGTTGGATGTATATTTGCTGTATTATATTATTTTGGAGAGCTTCAAAATGATTATATTCATTCATATATTCCAACAAGTAAAAAATTTATAATATACTCATTTATAAAGTTATTTACATATTTTGCTTTATTTACGAATTGTGTGGTAATTTTATTTAATAAACTACCAGTTTTAGCAAGTAAATTTAATACAAAAAAAGAGTGGAAACTATTTACAAATAATAAGAAGTCATTATTTGTAGTTGCTTTATTATTCTTTATATCATATTTGCCATATTTCCTATATTATTTTCCAGGAAATATAAATACAGATAATATAGGAAGTTTATATCAAATAACAGGAATAAAACCATATTCTAATATGCAACCAATAGTATATACATTAATATATGGTGGACTTTGGAACTTAGGTAAAATGATATTTGGTACATCAACTGCAGGTGTTGCAACATATACTGTATTTCAGATGTTATATACGAGCATAGTTTTTTCTATAATTTTATATTATATGGCCAAAAGAAAAATAGATTTAAAATGGAGAATAATTACATTTTTATTCTTAATTTTAAATCCATTAAATGCTTGGTTTGCTATTAGAAGTGAGAAGGGAATAATATTTCATTTAACCTTAATATTAGTAATAATAGGAATAATTGATATTATTCATGAAAAAGAAGAGTTCTTTAAGAAAAAGTGGAAACCTATTTTACTTGGGATTATCACGATAATGATGATATTCATAAGAAATAATGGTATATATACTTTAATATTGACCTTACCATTTTTAATAATAGCATGTAAGAAAAGTTGGAAGAAAATATTAATCCTTTTTGGAGTTGTATTAATATTTACACAAGTAGTACAGGGGCCAATTTTTAAGGCATTAAATATAAATTATTCTAGCCCAGGAGAGGTATTATCTATTCCAATGCAACAATTTGCACGAATTTCAAAATATGCAGGGGATAGACTTTCAGAAGAAGATAAAAAAGTAATAAAACAATATTTCCCAGTAGATACAGAAGAATTAGTAAATGAATATGTGCCATGGTTTGCAGATCCAACTAAACACAATTTTTCAACAGAAGAATTTGAAAAAGACAAATTTACATTTATTAAACAATATATAAAATTTGTGTTTAAATACCCTGTTCAAACAATATCATCTTTAGTGTTTAATACAGGAATAAATTATAGTCCTAATTTTAATGCATGGAGTCTTGTACGAATGTATGGAACAGAAACAGAGGATGCATATATTACATGTAATAGTTCAGAGCCAGAATTACTAGAAGAATTTATTAGTAAATATCCAATTGAAGAAAAGAAACTAGTTAATTTTGAATTTTTAGATAATTTGAACGATTTATTAATTAAAGGTAACATACCAATATTTTCAATACTTATAAGTAATATAGGGTTCTATTTTTGGATATTAATTTTATGTTTTGCATATTGTATTTATACAAAAAAATATAGAAATATGATTATGTTACTTCCAATTTTAGGACTATGGGCAACAGCTGTAGCAGCACCAATGGTAGATTTAAGATATATATATTCAATGGTTTTAACTGCTCCATTATTTATTGGAGTAATAATTAAAGATTCAAAAGAAATAAAGGAAGAGTAGAATGAAAGACATAATAAAAAAATTTTTAAATAAAGAAGTAATAATGTATATTATATTTGGAGTATTAACGACATTAGTAAATATAATTATTTCATTTGTACTAGAAGGAATTGTGCATATAGATGGAGCTATAGCTAGTGCAATAGGAATTGTAAGCTCTGTCTTATTCGCATATTTTACAAATAGAAAATGGGTTTTTAATACATACGCAAAAGGTTTTAAAGAAAATTTCAAAGAATTTATCAAATTTATTTTAGGAAGAGCAGTAACGATGATAATTGAACAAGGAGGAGTAATAATTTTCTATAGCTATATGAATTTACCATTTATGCCTGTAAAATTGTCATTAACAATTATTGTTGTAATACTAAACTTTTTTTTTAGCAAATTTTTTGCATTTAAAAAGAAAGGTGAGAAAAGTAATGGATGAGCATATGTTTACAAAAGAAAAAAGAAAATTAGTTAATATTTTTAATAAAAATAAAACAAATATATATATTTTTTTAGCAATGTTAATATTTACAATTATAATTTGTTCAAATTTTTTTAATATGCATTTTTCACAAGATACATATGCTGTCTATTCCACTGGATGGGGAGAATATATAAAAACTTTTTTATTTTCAAATAGAATATTTAGTGCGATTGCATTTTGGATAGCTGACTTATTAAATATGTCTATTAATATAGCGGTATTAATAAGCTCTATTTTAGCTATAGTGTTTTTTTCAATAGCATGGTTTTTACTATACGAATATGTTATTAAATTAGTAAGAAAAGAACAAGACAAATGGTTTAATATATTAATTATTGGAATATCATTTTCAATATTATATAATTTTTGTACATTTGAAACATTAATTTTTGTAGAAGCAGCAGTGATGGCACTTGCTATTTTATTAGCTGTAATTTCCTCAAGACTATATATAAATGAAAAATACTTAAAAAGTTTTCTAGTATTATTAATATCAAGTTGTTGCTATCAAACTGGGACAACATTATTTTTAATGTTAACTTTAGTATTTATTGCTTATAAATATAAAGGAAATATAAAAGAGATTTTTAAAAAATCTCTTGGAGTATTTTTGTTTTGGGGAATAACAATGTTGATAAATTTAGGTGTGTCTAAATTATTTAGTAATTATTTCGGTGCTTCTATTAGAAAAACAGAAATGCTAACATTTAATCAAATATTTGAAACAATACAAAAATATGGCATGTCACTTTTGGTTAATAATTTAGATATTGGACCTAAAGGTTGGTATTTAGTTATTATAATATTATTAACTTTAATATTTATAATTTATGTTATTAAAGAGCATAAATGGTTTCATATTTTTGAGTATATTGTTTTAGTGTTAGTATCTTTTGTGGTACCAACATTACCATTGATTGTAACACCTATAGAAAATCAATATATAGAATCAAGAATGGCCATGTGTTTTGGAGCAATATTAGGGGCAATATTATTATATTTAGTTATAGTTTTACAAGCAAATAAAATTAAAATATTAGAAAAAGTAATTTATATAACTACATTATTTTTATTTATTACTAATTCTATATATTTTGTAAGAGCTTCTTCAGAAAATATGGCTACAGTTTATATAGATAGAAATTTAGCAAAAACAGTATTACAAAATATAGATGAGTACCAAGAAAAAACAGGCAATGTTATTGATACTATAGGAATAACTTGGGACAACAGTCCTTCAACATACTATGATGGTCAATTACATCTAAGGAGTACCAATGCCAGAGGAATGGTTACTGATTTTTCGGTAATTCAAGCTTTGGAATATTATAGCGGAAAAGACTATAATGCAATTTATCAGCCACCAGATGACATAAAAACATATTTTAGTCAATATAATTGGGACTTCTTTTCAGAAGAGCAATTATTATTTGAAGATAATACTTTATGGCTGTGTTTATATTAATTAAATTAATTTATAGGGGTAGAAAAAAATGAAAAAAATAACAATAATAATTCCAGCATATAACGAAGAAGAATCTTTACCATATTTATATGAGCGATTAGAAAAACAAATAAATGAAATAAAAAATTATGAATTTGAAATATTATTCATCAATGATGGAAGTAAAGATAATACACTTAATATAATAAAGGAATATCGTAATAAAGATAAAAGAATATCATATGTGGATTTTTCAAGGAATTTTGGAAAAGAAACAGCAATAATGGCAGGATTAGATTATGCAACTGGAGATGGTGTAATTTTTATGGATGCAGATTTGCAACATCCACCAGAGTTAATCCCAGAATTTATAAAATGGTGGGAAGAAGGATATGATGATGTATATGCAAAAAGAAGATCAAGAACAGGCGAATCATTTATGAAGAAATTTACGTCAAAATTATATTATAGAGTATTACAATCATTGACTAATGTACCAATACAACAGGATACAGGAGATTTTAGATTACTTGATAGAAGATGTGTAAATGCCTTAAAGAAAATGCGAGAAACCCAAAGATGCTTTAAGAGTATGTTTAGTTGGATTGGTTATAATAAAAAAGAAGTTGTGTATGATAGTGTGCCAAGGATAGCAGGAAAAACTAAATGGAATTATAAGAAATTAATAGATTTAGCAATAGATGGAATTACATCTTTTACAACATCACCATTAAGAATAGCTACATACTTATGCATTCCTACTTTTTTAGCATTATTTATATATTTTATATATGTGATTTGTAAGATGATACTTGTAACAAATAAGATAGATGCATATCAAGCAATAATACTTTTAATATTATTTTTTAGTGGGATTCAAATATTATTATTTGGAATTATAGGAGAGTATCTAGGAAGAATATTTAATGAAACTAAGAATAGACCATTATATCTTGTTAATGAGTATAATGATAAGAAAGAAAAAAATGATGCTGCAAAGGGCAAAATCTTTACAATGATCGGTAGAGAGCTCGCAGTTGCAGTTAAAGAGGGAGGACCGGATCCTGCCAATAACTTCAAGCTCGCACAGGTAGTTGCCAAGGCAAAGGCCAACAATATGCCAAACGATACAATCGAAAGAGGTATCAAGAAGGCAGCAGGAGACGGCAACAGTGTAAACTATGAGACAGCTACATATGAGGGCTATGGACCATCAGGCACAGCTATTATCGTAAAGTGTCTTACAGACAATAAGAACCGTACAGCGGCCAATGTCCGCAATGCCTTTACAAAGGGACAGGGAAGCATCGGTACACAGGGCTGTGTATCTTACATGTTTGACGAGAAGGGTCAGATCATCATCGACAAGGAAGAGTGCGATATGGATGCAGATGACCTTATGATGCAGGCACTCGATGCAGGTGCTGAGGATTTCGCCGATGAGGAGGACAGCTACGAGATTACAACTGCACCTGCTGATTTTGATGCAGTCAGGGCTGCTCTTGAGGAGGCAGGCATCACAATGGCTTCAGCAGAGGTCACAATGATTCCACAGACATATGTCACACTGACAGATGAAGCTGACATCACAAATATCGGCCGTATCTTAGACCTTCTTGACGATGATGACGACGTCCAGGAAGTATACCACAATTGGGAAGAGTAAACTAAATATTATATATCACGGGTTTTAGCGGGAGGAGAATATGAAGAAGATTCTATTTGTAGCTTCAGAGTGTGTACCATTTATAAAAACAGGAGGTCTTGCAGATGTGTGCGGTGCACTTCCTAAAGAGTTTGACAAGAACTATTGGGATGTAAGGGTTGTGATACCGGATTATAGCTGTATACCGGAGCAGTATCGCAATAATTTTGAGTATGTTACCCATTTTTACATGAGCTCAGGTCCATACGTGCAGGACAAGTATGTCGGAGTACTCAAATATGAGCAGGACGGCGTTACATATTACTTTATTGACAATCAGGAGTTTTTTACAGGATTTTCTCCATATACTTCTGACACTAAGTTTGAGATTGAGAAGTATACATTCTTTGACAAGGCTGTACTTTCAATGCTCCCGCTTATTGATTTTAAGCCGGATATTATACACTGTCATGACTGGCAGACAGGCTTTCTGCCTGTATACTTAAAGAATGAGTTTGCCGCAAATCCATTCTTCTGGGGTATCAAGACTATCATCACTATCCACAATCTTAAGTTCCAGGGTATCTGGGACAAGGAGTGGGTACAGGGTGTTTCAGGTCTTACAGACAATCTGTTCACACCGGACAAGCTTGAGTTCAAGAAGGACGCAAATATGCTTAAGGGTGGTCTTGTATATGCTGACTACATCACCACTGTCAGTGATACATATGCAAACGAGATTCAGACGGAGTACTATGGTGAGGGATTGAACGGACTCTTAAGTGCCAGACATTTTGACATGCAGGGTATCGTAAACGGTATTGATTACAATGCCTATGACCCGCAGACTGATGGCAAAATCTATTGCAATTACAATGCTTCCGATTTCAGAAAGAAGAAGTTCAACAACAAGACAAAGCTTCAGCAGGATCTTGGCCTTGCGGTTGACAAGAAGAAGTATATGATAGGTCTCATTTCAAGACTTACAGACCAGAAAGGTCTTGACCTTATCAATCATGTGATTGAAGGTATCGTGGACGATTTCACACAGCTTGTTGTTATCGGTACAGGAGATCCTCAGTACGAGAATATGTTCAGACACTATGCATGGAAATACCCTGACAGAGTTTCGGCAAATATATGTTACTCTGATGATCTGGCTCACAAGCTCTATGCGGCTGCTGATGCATTCTTGATGCCGTCCAGGTTTGAGCCTTGCGGTCTGACACAGCTTATTTCATTCCGCTACGGTACCGTTCCGATTGTTCGTGAGACAGGAGGTCTCAAGGATACGGTTAAGCCTTACAATGAGTATGAGAATTCAGGAGATGGCTTCTCGTTCTCAAACTACAATGCCGATGAGATGCTTGCAGTCATCAATTATTCTAAGCACATCTTCTTCGATAAGAAGCGTGAGTGGAACCAGATTGTGGACAGGGGCATGGCTAATGATTTCTCTTGGAATGCTTCGAAATTCAAATATGAGGGATTATACAATTACCTTATTGGTGAATAAAATATTTTGGTGAAATTGTGGTTTTTGCATAACATTTTGCCCCGCCATTCATGGCGGGGTATTTTGCACCTCATTTATGATTAATCAGATTACTACATGCTACGCATTCCCGTAATCTGACTCCACCTCGAAATCCGCTAATTTGCTACGTCCCCGCAGCAAATTGCTACTTTCTC
>OHTD01000191.1_pt1 | contig 34133 bp, 38 predicted proteins | sample 1578871 | NCBI WGS metagenome assembly OHTD01 (sample SAMEA3879574, study PRJEB24766) | human gut metagenome | biome: human-associated habitat; feature: feces | place: USA | collected 1985/1987 | reverse complement strand
TACTTTATATGGTGCGTTGAACTCGTTGCAGGAAAAAGGCTGGATTGCACCTTTTGGAGATAGTGCGGGACGGAAAAAAGAATATCTCATTACAACGCAAGGAAAAGAAATTGCAGAAAAGGAACTGATAAGGCTCAATGAACTTGTAGGCGTAGCTAATGAAATTATTGGAGGTGCAGTATGAGCAAAAAGTATTATCGTTTCTTTGGCGGTTTGTTGACTGCCCAGGAACATTGGCTGAATAAAATGTCTGAAAAGGGCTATCGTTTGATTCGGGCGGAAAAAATGTTGTATGAATTTGAGGCGTGTAAACCGGATCAGGTAAAATACTGTGTAGAGTTTATCGGGCAAAAATCGAAGGCCGACGCGTCCGATTATCATGAGTTTTTAGAGGGGATGGGTTACAAAGTATTTTATAAAAACATCAACCTGAACTACTCTGTTGGTAAAGTACGCCTACGGCCATGGGCTGAAAAAGGCGGACGCATAGCAACAAATGCCACCACCTTTAATCGGGAATTGTTGATTGTAGAAAAAGATAATGACGGTAAGCCATTTGAACTTCATACTTCTTATGAGGACAAGGAAAACTATTACAGAAATCTGCGTAATCCGTGGCTGCTGATACTGCTCATGTTCGCAATATTTGCGGTTGCAAAATGTTCGGTAGTTTTTGGTGTGCTTGCCCTGGTTTCTCTGATTCCTGTTCTCGTATATCAAACCCAGGTTATGCAGAACAAACGCGAAGGTAAGACAAAAGAATGGTGAGGTGTTTATATCATGAATGAACGAGAAAAAACAATCCGATTATGGTTTGATATGTGGCTCAATCAGCAGGATATGGGCATTGATGATATTTTTACAGAAGATGTAATCTATACAGAAAGCTGGAGTCCCCAGTATAACAACCGAAAAACAGTAAAGCATTGGTTTCAGGAATGGAATACCCGTGGCAAGGTGGTGATTTGGGAAATCAAGCAATTTTTTCATAAGGGAGATCAAACGATTGTGGAGTGGTATTTCAAAAATGAAATGAACAATGGAAGTATAGAGGAATTTGATGGAATCTCGCTGGTTGAGTGGACAGAGGATAATAAAATAAAGGCATTAAAAGAATTTGGGTGTAATCGCAATACCTATAATCCATACCAGGAAGGCGATACCCCTCAATTCAAAGCAGAAAAAGCGAATTGGTTTTGAATTGAGTGCTTATAATGTTAGCTGCTGTGGTTTCATAGAGTGTTGAGAAATTTTTGAGATTTACCATATATCATACAAAGAACGGAGGTGCATGATTTTGAATCCTAAATTACTGATCGTTGATGATGAACGCGGTATTGTTGATATGATACAGAGTTATTTTCAAACACGATATGATATTCTGACCGCTTATAGCGGCCAAGAAGCACTCAAAAAAGTAGCCTACAAACCAGATTTAATTTTATTGGACATCAATATGCCGGGAATGGATGGTCTGACTGTATGCCAGCAGATACGGGAACACATTGCCTGTCCCATTCTTTTTTTGACTGCTCGTATTGAATCCAGCGATAAGATCATTGGATTTCAGGCCGGGGCGGATGATTATATCGTCAAGCCCTTTGATTTGGATGAATTGGGGGCGCGTATTGCCGCACATCTGCGCCGGGAGCAGCGACGCCAAAATAATTCGGCAGTGCGCTTCTTTGGTGAATTGATACTGGATTATTCTGCCCGAACAGTTACAATCAATAATCAGAACATCCCGCTATCTAAGAGGGAGTTTGAGATTGTAGAACTTTTATCCCTCAATGCAGGACAGGTTTTTGACCGTGAGCGAATTTATGAGCTTGTGTGGGGCTTGGATGGGGACGGAAACAGCGATACAATTATGGAGCATATTCGGAAAATACGCGCTAAATTTGCAGCACATACATTGCATAATTACATTGAAACGGTTTGGGGGTGTGGTTATCGGTGGAACGCCTAAAAAATATGGGACTAAAGAAATCTTTCCTGCTATTATCCCTCTCCTGTTTGGCAGTGGCATTTCTCCTGCTTGGGGCAGTTATCTTCCTATGCCGAGGCATTGAAAACCATTATCCTTTAGGCGGTGTAGAAATCTTGTCGGATGGCTCTGTTGTACCTCTGCCGTCTCCTACGGTGTCACAACAGCGTATTTTGGCTATCCTAAACATTGTGCAGACGGTTTCCTGTATTCTTTTTCCAGTAGGCGGATTGATTGTTTCAGTCTTTCTTTTTTATTATCTCAAATTGAAACAGCCTATTTCCTGCCTGCAAAATGGCATTATGCGGATTCAGAATAATGATCTGGATTTTTCGCTGCCGATTTTGTCTAACGATGAAATGGGACAACTATGTGCTGCCTTTGAAGAAATGCGGAGTGAACTTCTGAAATCGAATCGGCTGTTGTGGCAACAGGCCGAGGAACGCAAACGGCTCAATGCCGCATTTTCCCATGATCTGCGTAACCCGATTACGGTATTAAAAGGAAGTGTAAAACTTTTGCGGCAAGGTATTCAGGACGAACAGACCATAGACCGGCTGGAAAGTTACACTTTACGGATCGAGCAGTATGTAGAAGCTATGAGCAGTGTTCAAAAGTTGGAACAACTCTCTGTTAAGCCAAAAGAAATCAGACTATCAGTTTTGCAGAGTGAATTGCAGGAAACAGCACGACTGTTAGCGCTATCCAAAAAAGTTTCTGTTTTAGTACCATCAGGCGGAACAGTTTGTATAGATCACGGGCTATTTCTTACCGTAGCGGAAAATCTGATTGGAAATGCGGCGCGATTTGCAGAAAAAGCAATCTCTATTCAAATAACGCTGCAAAATGATTCTATGACCTTGAATGTAGAAGATGATGGTGCTGGTTATCCGCTGTCTCTCGTGCAGAATGGGCCAACCCCCTTTGAAACGACAAGTAGTAATTCCTCACATTTTGGAATGGGGCTTTACAGCAGCAGAATTTTATGTGAAAAACATGGTGGCCGATTGATTTTGGAAAATCGGGCCGGGGGCGGTGCATCCGCAACGGCTATTTTTTATTTCGTGTAATCCTTGAGCGATTTTTGAGATTTATCATTTACACTCTCCTTATACCACAAATAAGGAGAGTGTTTTTTATGAATATTGAGGCAAAGAATTTATCAAAGATTTATGGTGACGGTGAAAACCGAGTGGTGGCTTTGGATCGTGCAAATCTCGAAATTGTATCCAGCGATTTTATTTCTATCATGGGGCCATCGGGAAGCGGAAAAAGTACCCTGCTGCATTTGCTTTCCGGCTTGGATAAGCCATCTTCCGGCTCGCTGACCTACGATGGTAAAGATATTTACAGTTACAGCGATAAGGAGTTGTCGGCATTCCGCCGGAAACGGATTGGATTTATTTTTCAGCAATTTAATCTGCTTCCGGTTCTGACGGCGAAAGAAAATATTATCATGCCTCTTTTGCTGGATAAGCAAAAACCGAATGAAGCATACCTGAAACAGCTTACAGAACTGCTTGGCATTCAGGGCCGCTTGGAACATCTGCCCCATGAGTTATCCGGCGGCCAGCAGCAGCGTGTAGCCATTGCCCGCGCTTTGATTGCAAAGCCGGATGTAATTTTTGCGGATGAGCCTACGGGAAATCTGGACAGCAAAAGCGGCGGCGAAGTCATGGAACTGCTTCAAAATGTATGGAAAAAGATGGGGAAAGCTCTCGTTGTCATTACCCATGACAGCCGTATTGCACGAATGGCAGACCGGCAGTTTCAGATTGTAGATGGTGTGCTTACGGAGGTGACAGCGAAATGAAATCTTATCGTACATTAGCATTGAAAGAACTGCTGTCCCAAAAAGTCACTTCTATTCTTATTTTGATTGCCGTTGTGCTGTCTACTATGATGACAACCATTGTAGGACAATCCATTGGCGTACTTAGTGCAATGCGGGAACAGCAGGCCATCGCTATCGGAGGAAACCGATATGCCACTTTTTTGCAGATGAATGCAGATCAGCTTCACGCACTGGAACAGGATGAGCGTCTTTCCTATGTAGGGAAATCTATTTATATGGGAAGTTTAGAACTCTCCCCATCTCTTACCCTTGGTTTGATGGAATATTTGGATGATACTGCCGCTATCTATCCATCCAGTACCAGTGTAGAAGAAGGTCGTCTGCCGGAAGCCCCGATGGAAATAGCTCTTTCGGAAGATATTCTGAAATATCTTGGCTTTGAGGGCGGTATTGGAGATAAGATTACACTTTCACTGCAAAAAAATCTTCGCCACAACATTGCGGACAGCTATTCCTATACAGCAGAATTTGTTCTTACAGGGATATTGAAAAATAACTACTTGGGATATACAAGCGGCACTGTTACGGGAGTTGTAGGGGAAGGAACTGCTGAACAACTTCTACCGGAATCTTATATTTATTACAATGTCGATATTCAGACTGCCGATAAAAAGAGTTTTCAAGCAGTTGTCGATGACTTCAATAAGGAATTGAACATCCATGAGCTTGATACCAGCTACAATATTGTATATTTGAACGCTTTGGGAATTTCCTATACTGCAAATTCCGAGGATGCCAATGATAAGGGATTCTCTTTTATGACAGTCGCAGGGATATTAGTGGGCAGTTTAATTTTGCTGGCTGCTGGCCTTGTGATTTACAACATTCTGAAAATATCTGTCTCAAAACGAATAAAGGGATATGGAACACTTCGGGCTATTGGAAGCGAAAAAGGACAACTTTATCAGATCATTGTAATTGAAGTAACCCTATTGTGTCTGATTGGGATTCCTATTGGTATGCTTCTTGGCTTTTTGAGTGCCAGAGGGATTTTAGAGACAGCTACCGGCCTGGTTTCTCCTGAATTGTTCTTGGTTCAGGATTCTTCCGAATTGAAAACCCTAATAGCAGAAAACAGTTCTTTGAATGGAACCTTACTGATATTAAGCGGAGCAATCACTTTGGCGTTTGCGTTGTTTGCAGCATTACCAGCAGCCAGATCAGCCGCAAGGGTATCCCCTATTATGGCGATGTCTGGAACAAATCTGAAAATTCGACGCAGAAAGCGTAAAACAAAGAAAATCCATAATTTTGAAGCATACTATGCCCGTCTGAACTTAAAGAGAAATAAAGGCCGTACTGCAATTACAATTTTGTCCCTTGTTATGAGTATCACGGTTTTTATTGCACTGCAAGGTTTTTCCTCTTTACTGAACGCTGCAAGTGCCCTGCAAGATAACCATTTAGGAGATTATCAGATCACAAATGAAAGTGTTGGATTTACCGCAGACGATCTGAATACCTTAAAGAAAAATAAAGCAGTACAGAGCGTAGCTGCTATACAGTTTTCGCTTTACGAACAAAATGAAAATGGGCAGCTCGATGGAATCAGTCTTGAATTTCAACTAAAACCCGGCGAAACTTTTCAGGTTGTCGGATTGAACGATGAATATTGGGATTATTTTATGGGGGATCAATTACCAGAAGAACAGCTTGGACAACTGAAATCAGGGAACGCCTGTATAGTAAGGAATCCTATTCCCATGAGCTACGGCGAAGATGTTCTTGAATTTACAAATATAGAGGCCGGAGAAAACATCTGTGTTGCGGGAATGGAGCTGAATGTTTTGAAAACCTTGGATGGCTATGACGGTTATCTTGGTATTGGAAATGGCGGTTTCACAAATGGTGTTCAAGTGATTGTTGATGATGCTATCTATGAACGCCTGACGGGAAAAGATACCTATTCAGAGTTTTTGCCTACACTGAACGAGGGTGCTGACAGGGAAAACTTTGATACATTTATCGAGGCGTTTTGTAACAGAATACCGGGGACAACATTCTTGTCATATGAAGAAACCGACCAGCAACTAAAAGAGAGCTTTGCACAAATTCAAATGCTGGCATGGGGGCTGATTCTTTTCGTTGGCCTGATTGGTATTCTTAATATCATCAATACCGTTTACACAAATATTCACACCAGAGTAACAGAAATCGGTATGCAGCGGGCCATTGGAATGAGTGCCGATAGCCTTTATAAAACTTTCCTTTGGGAAGGTGCATATTACGGAATCATTGCCTCTGTGATTGGAAGCGTGCTGGGATATGTTTGTACGATCTTCATTGAGGCGGCCACGAGCGACACCATCCAGCTTGTTGCAATCCCTGTCATGCCCATTCTTGAAGCAACCCTCTTGGCAGTAGGAGCTTGCTTGCTGGCAACAGCAATTCCGCTACGGAAAATTTCAAAAATGAATATTGTGGATTCGATTGAAACGGTTGAGTAGAACACTATTTTTTGAAATGTCCGAGCGTTGTAACAATTCAGCCTGTTTTTCTGTCGAAATCAAAGGCACCTCGGACATTTGTGTAACATTTGTAGTTTATGCTTGTGGTAAATCAATATTGGGGGTGAGGACACATGAAAAAGATACTGCTGATCGACGACAGCGACACCTATACATGGTGTCTGCAAAAATACTTACAGCACCGGGGCTACCCGGTAAAAACGGCTTGTACGCTGAAAGAAGCGTGGGCCGCCATCCAAGAGGAAGTGCCGCTGGTGGTCTGCTGTGATCTCGATCTGCCGGACGGTTCCGGCATGGACTTTTTGGACGAGGTGCGGGCCGCAGACAAGGAGCTGCCTTTTATTCTGGCGTCCTGCCATGACAAAGACGACTACGAACAGGAGGCTATGCGCCGGGGCGCGACGCTGTGCATGGACAAAATGAAAGGACTGCTGTTGCAAGATAAGCTGGTGGAATACGCCTACCGGCAGTTATCCGGCGAAAAGGCCCCGACTTTTCACAAGCTGCTCTTTGTCCATGCGGAAGATACCAACGCCGGAGTGCTGCGGGCGGCTATGCTGCAAAAGGGCTTTGACCTGATTCTGGTTTCCTCGATTGCAGAGGCCAAACGCCGGATTTTTGAGGATAAGGAAATAGACCTGATCTTGTGCGATCTGGAACTTCCGGACGGCACAGCAATGGAGCTGTTTCATACGCTGCGGCGGGTGGCGGGGATGTTCCAAATGAAGAATCCCCCTGTCCGGCTTCTGCCTTTCTTTATCCTCACCGAGAACAACGACCTTGCCATAGAATATGAATACCGGCATGAGGGCGTGAACGACTATATCACCGCCCCGGTCAATATCCCGGAGCTGATCCGGCGGGTTCTGTTCTTTGTGGAATGAAACGAGCTTACATATCCAAACATCTGCCTCCCCAGCGGGGAAAAGAAAAAAACCGCTGGCAGGCAGATCATTTCCCATGCAAACCTACATAGCTGATACGGCGGTTTTGAGTAGATCAAGGCCGCCGTTTCTGTTTGCTTCGACGACCCCTGCACCGTGTTCTGGCATGGCGGCTTTAGGAGGGAGCCGCCATGCAATGTAAACCATATCGACAGAATCCGACAGGGATAAGCCTGTCAAAAAAAGTCTGTCCCCGCCATCGGGGACAAGCGGCTATGAGTATGTACTATACCATGTAGGAAAAGATCATATTGCTTTTTGTTTCGCCCTGTGGGTCTTTGACCTGCCGGGCGAATTTTGTTATTTCCTGCGACCTGCTATCCGGCGCAAAAAGAAATTTCAAAAAAGTGAAAAAAGGAGGCGTTTAGCGGGCAGCCGGAGAGATTCCATTCGCTCTATTGGCGGAAAGGGAGAGAACCACCACATCCCCCACAGAAAGGGGGTGAGAAGATGGAAGCGATCCCCCGCAAATACGGTGAATGGGGCCAGTTTGACCGCTATTGCAAGCTGGTTCTGTACCATGAGGCGATAGATTATCTGCGGGAAATGAAGTGCCGCCGCGACCGTGAAGTGTCGCTGGACGCCGTTTCCCCGGCTGATTGGGACAAGCTCTCGACCGTAGACCGGTATTCAAGCGACAGCTTTATATTCAGTTCGCATGGATATGACCTACATATCGACAATGAGCTTGTGGCCGAGGCATTTGCCAGCCTGCCAAAAGACGAGCAGAGTATTTTGATTCTCCGCTTTGTTCTGGATTTGACTGACGAAGAAATCGGCCGCCTGATGGGAATGTCCCGCAGCGCAGTACAGCGCCACAGGACAAGCACCCTAAAAGACTTGCGTGTAAAATTGATGGCGTTCATGCCGGAGGGAGGTTAAACGCGGATGAAACAATCCAGTTACAAGGGCAAAAGCCCTCTGCCTGATTTTGTGATCGACGCGGCCTGCGCCGGTAACGCCGAAGCCGTGGAGCGTGTCTTGCAGCATTACGACGGCTATATCAATAAGCTGTGTACCCGGACGCTCTATGACGGCAGCGGCCAGCCTCATATCTGCATTGACGAGTATATGAAGCGCCGATTGCAAATCAAGCTGATCCATTCCATCGTTAGTCCCGTTGGCGACTGACGGTTAAGGCCCCGGCCATAGACAGGCGGCTTTCCCTTTCCCCGCTTGCCTGTTTCCCGGCGGCCCCTTTGCTCCTTGACAAATACGCCCGCAGGATAATGGCGGTGCGTCATAGGGCAGACGGATACATTCTGTCTGTGCCGAGCCGGGCGGCAGGTGCGCCAAGAGGCTTTCCCCATTGGGATAAGCGGAGCGATTTTACCGGGCCGTAAAGCAGGTGTGGCAGCCTGCGGGCGACGACGCGCAGACAGGACAATGATACTCCCTTGCCGTCGTAGTCCGAGCGTTTGAAGCGTCGCAGGCAACGAGCAGGGCCGCGTGAGAACCACGCGGGGGTGAGATTCCCGTGGAGCTGTGCCAGCAGCCATCCGTTATTTTCTGCCCACTTTCACAAAAAACAACCTTTGTTTTGAAAAGAAAGGGGGCCATGTTATGAGTAATAACGATGTGCCTATTTGGGAAAAATACACGCTTACTATTGAGGAAGCGTCCAAATATTTTCGGATCGGGGAAAACAAACTGCGTCGGCTTGCCGAGGAAAACCCCACCGCTGGCTGGGTGATCTTAAACGGCAACCGCATCCAGATCAAGCGGAAACAGTTTGAAAAAATTATTGATTCCCTTGACACAATATAGTGAAAAAGGGCCTTGCGCGTGTTATAATAGGTTATAAGCGTGTCAAGGCTCTTTCCGTCATGGAAAGGAGCATGACGAAATGCCAAGAAAAGAACGAGATGAAAAAAGACGGGACAACAAAGGCCGCCTTTTGAAGTCTGGAGAGAGCCAGCGATCAGATGGAAGATACGCTTACAAATACATTGACACCTTTGGAGAACCCCAGTTTGTTTACTCATGGAAGTTAGTACCCACCGACAAGGTACCTGCCGGAAAGCGGCCCTGTCTTTCCCTGCGCGAGAAGATCAAGCAGATACAGAAAGACCTTGACGACAGGATCGACACCATCGGCAAGAAAATGACCGTGTGCCAGCTTTATGAAAAGTACATCCGGCAGCGCGGGAATGTGCGAAAAGGAACCCAAAAGAGCCGCCAGCAGTTGATGAAACTTCTGTCCGAAGATAAGCTGGGCGCGGCCAGCATTGACAGCGTGAAGCTGTCCGACGCGAAAGAATGGGCCTTGCGTATGCAGGAAAAAGGCGTTGCCTACAATACCATCTGCAACAGCAAGCGTTCCTTAAAAGCCATCTTTTATATGGCCGTACAGGACGACTGCCTCCGCAAGAATCCCTTTGACTTCCCGATCAATGAGGTTATCAACGACGATACCGTACCAAAGGTGCCGCTTACCCCTACACAGGAAAACGAGCTGTTGGACTTCATGCAGAACGATCCCATCTATGCCAAGTATTATGACGAGGTGGTGATCCTGTTGGAAACCGGGCTTCGCATTTCCGAACTCTGCGGCCTGACGCCCGCCGACCTGAATTTTGAAAAGCGCTTTGTAAATGTAGACCACCAGCTTTTGAGAAGCACCGAGGACGGCTACTATATCGAAGCACCAAAAACAGAAAGCGGATTCCGTCAAGTGCCCATGAGCGCAGCCGCCTATGAAGCTTTTGAGCGCGTGTTGAAGAAGCGCAGGGACGGCAAGGGCATTGAGGTGGACGGTTATAAGGACTTCCTGTTCCTGAACCGGGACGGTCTGCCCAAAACCGCCGTCAACTATGCAGCCATGTTCAAGTGCCTTGCCAAGAAGTACAACAAGTGCCACAAGGAGCCGCTGCCCGATGTGATGACGCCGCACACCATGCGGCATACATTCTGTACCAGAATGGCAAACGCGGGCATGAACCCCAAGGCATTGCAGTACATCATGGGACACGCCAACATTGTAATGACGCTGAACTATTACGCCCACGCTACTTTCCATTCCGCACAGGAGGAAATGGAACGGCTGCAAGCCAAGGCAGAAACCACCGCAGAGGCCAAGCCGGAGCCTGCGGCACAAAGCGCCGAGGAAACCAAGGCGGCATAAGTAGTACGCAGAATTTACTACTGCTTTTACTACTTTTGAGGGTGAAAACATGAGGGGTAATAAAAAGATTTGTGAGGTTCTTCTGATATGAAAAGTGCCGGAAAAGCCCGAAGTAACGGGCTATACCGGCATATAAGAACATCTAAAGAGATAATTAGAAATCTATTAAATGATTGCATCAAATACTTAGTGTCCAGATTTCAAGGCGGCGGCTCGTTCTTCTGCTTCACGATCTTCACGCTGAATTCTGTCGGCACAGTATTTAATCGTTGACGCTAGATTGGACATCTGAGATCTTGTCCTGTTCATTTCACTGCGCAGGGTGCTTAATTTTGATATAAAAGCATCAGCTGCTTGGCCTTTCCATACGGCACGACAATCTTGTTCCATCTGTTCCAGAAGTTTAATCAGAGATGAGAGCTGAGATGCGTCATCTGATATGGAATTCGCTTGTGAAATAACTTTAGAGTAGTTTATTCTATATTTCATGGTGTCGTATCTCCTTCCTTTGCTAGATTAACAGCAGCTTGGCTCCATCGGAGATACCAAGTTGGGCAAAGCTGCATTCCAAACGTAATGCCGTATTGTCGCTTGTATCGAACAACATCGCATCGGCACTCTTATCTGAGATTCCGTACTCTGAGTTTAATATTCTTATCATCAGATTCTGAGCATTTTTGACAGACATATTGTTTGGAACGATAAAATCGTATGTACTATCCAGGGCTGGTATTTTTACTGTGATAGATATTTTTTCCATGAACCTCACCACCTTATCTCAACATTTTTTTCTTTAAGACAGAAGTAACAGCTGTGAGATTTTACATCTGGTACAAGCGGTAGGGTTTCTATCTTTGCGGAAGCATTTTCATAGCAGTTTGGGCAGAGTATGTAGTTTTCTGCATTGACAACCAGTGACATAAACAGACGATCATTGTTCTTGGCTCCATTAACATTAAAACCGCATATAAAATAAATTCCGTATTGTGGAGCATCAATATACTGGAACACCTTTCGCATAAAGGCAGCCTGCTCATTGGTAATCATATCGAAGAAATCGTTGAACTCAGAAATGACAATAAACAGCTGTTCGTGATGTCTGCCTGGTTCTTCTAAGCGTGCATTTAATTCTGGTTTCAATTCCTCGATGAACTCATCAAGAGCAGTAGCTCCGCTAATATACTGACACGAAGAACATTCATCGACAATATTTCTAAAAGTGCCATTGTCATCATCAATGAATACTAAACGTCTGTTACTGTATTGGGCGATGTTCATTAGAATAGTTCCGTAAAACTTACCCAAGCTATCTGTATCATTTGCACAGATACAGACTTTGTAATCCTCGGACAGAGTTATGCCATACATCAGTGCTGCAGACTTGGAGGTTCCAAGGATAAGATTTCCACTTTCATCAAAAATGGATTCAGGTGGAGTGCTTCGTGGTGTCGGTGAATAATAGCTTGCAGGAGCTTCATAAGAATTATTTGAATCCTCTGTAGCTCCGTCTAGCTTAATTGGAGTGTATCCGTGCCAATTCGATGCCAATTCGATGTATTTCTGACTAATGGTTGCGATACGATCAGCTTCGGTTTCACCGTCAAAAGCGATTGCAGTCTGGAATTCAACAATTTCTCTATTTATTACAGTGATGCCCCGTCCGCTGATATCTTCAGGAACAACCGGAGGGCGCACATTATGAATATCTAGGTAGTTACTAGGATCATTCATTTTCAGGGTGAAATAAGTGGCAATATACTCAGTTACCTTGTAATATATAGAGTTTCGTGTACTTCCTGTAATAACGAAATAAACGCCAAAGGTTTTTCCGGCACTGATGATGTCGATGAAGCTGTCTGATATATCCATATATTTGTCCCGGAAGGATGCAAAATTATCAATCAGGACAAGAATGGCAGGAAGAGGTTTTTTGCAAATAGCACGATAATCAGAAAAAGTACCACAGTTATTGTCTGCAAAAATGCGTTTGCGTTCATCGATTATGTCGTGCAGAACAAAAGCCAATTCAGAGAGTTTGCTTTCATCGTCTGCAAATACGACCCCGCCGGTATGCGGAAGATATGAAAGATAGCCTAAATTTCGCCCGCCAAAATCCATAGCATACAGATTCAGTTCTTCTGGGGTATAGGCATACTCACAAACCATGGAGTAAACCAGTGTTTGCAAGAATGTCGTTTTTCCTGTTCCACTTGCACCATACAATCCAACATGACCGGTTTTGGAGAAGTCTATCGTAAGCGGTTTTTGCTCCTGAGTGCGAACGTAATCTACCAATCCAATTGTTGCAGAACACAGCCCCTTCTTTTCTTTTTCAAGGGTCTGCAAAACAATTTTTTCAGGGAGCATATCTAGCCACAAAGGCTTCGCTACAACATTCTTCTTTTGCCCGAGGGCAACGATTTCAGAAACAACTGCTTCTAGTTGCGTTTTGTCAGACTTGTCACCAGACAGGTCAATCTTGGCGCTATGGATAGGATTGGCTGTATTATCAGTCATCTGTACCATGATTTCTTCGTCTGGCATATATGTTTTAGTAGGAATATAATTAGCTCCACTATAACCAGACTGAATACATTCGTAGATTTCATCATAGCCGACTTGCAGATACAGACGACCGGGGTTTTTAATCATTGCAGAGTCAGGTTTATTTATCATATCGATGCTGTCCTGTTTATCTGCAACCTTCAAGCAAACTCTAAAGCGAGAGTTGCTCATAATCTGCGGATCAACGATACCGCTTGGCTTCTGTGTCGCAAGAATCAGATGTATTCCGAGGCTACGACCAACTTGAGCTACGTTGATGAGTTGTGCCAAAAACTCAGGCTGCTGTGTCTTTAACTGCGCAAATTCGTCAATAATAATGACTAAGTGCGGCAATGGTGTATCAAGGCGTCCGCCTTTGTAATACTTGTGGTAGGAGTTAATATCCAGTTTATCAACACCAAGTGCAGCAGCAGCTTCATTAAATATGCGCTGACGAGACTTTATCTCTGCTTCCAACGAAACCAATGCACGATAGAGAATATTTCCCGACAAATTTGAAATTGTTGCTGACAGATGCGGCAGTGCAGGAGCGAACGGTTTAGCCATGAATGGTCTTGCCATATCTCCGCCCTTGAAGTCTACTAAGACAAAAGCAACTTCTTTAGGACTATAGTTAATAGCCAGCGATAAGATGAATGCCTGTAGGAATTCGCTTTTACCGGAACCTGTAGTACCTGCAACAAGTCCGTGGCAACCGTGATAGGCTTCGTGCAGATCCAGGCTGAACACTTCACCGCCTGCCATGACTCCTATCGGGGCTGCCAGAGATTTGGCAGAATTGTTGTTATCCCAATGACTCTCAATAGCAAGTTCGCTGACATTGCCTACTTTATACATTTGCAGGAACGATATACGATCAACGATACCCAAGGAACGAGAGTCTCTCTTGATAGGCAGTCGAGATAATTCATTCGCAAACGAGTGAATACGGCTCATTTCTACATCATCAAGAGTAAATGGGATGAACCTATTTGCATTTTTGTTTTTTATATAGTATCCAGTGCGAGTATCATCGCTTTGGATGATTGTTTTACATGATTTAGGCAGTTTTGTGATATCGCCATAGGCAAACAAAGTTGTGATACCAACTTTGTTCTCGGAATCATTTATATATCTGAGCAGAGCCTCTTTTTCAATCAAATTCGGCTCCGTGACGATCACAACGTAATGGGGGATAGGTGTGCCACCTCTATCCTGAGATTCTTCTCGCTCTTTTATCATCTCATCAATGATATTAAAAATATAATGAACCTCATCGGGATTTGTAGCAAAGAAACGAACCTTTTTATCGTTGCTCCAGATATGAGGTACATTCTTGAAATCATCAAAGTTATACACCTGTTTAGGAGATGTTATAAGCACGAGCTTTACTTCATCGTAGGAATGAAGTGAAATAATATTTAGGATCACCTCATTAAGAATAGTGCGTATATTCTTCTGACTGCCGATAATGCCAATCGTGTGATTAGTAAAAATGTCGAGTGTCAGTGGAACATTGTTTAATGTCCCGTACTTCTTGGAAAGCTCAACTGGCAAATTACGAAGTTCATCTTCATGCAGCTGAAATCCTTGCTTTGGAATTTTTAACTGCACTTCAAAAGGCCTGCTACCTAAACCCATACGGATAGCAAGAAAATCAGCATCCTCATGGGAACGCTCCCACAAGCGGAGTCTGTTACTTTCGTTATCAAGCATGGAGCATAATATTTCAGGAGAAGGGCATAACGAATCGTTCAAAAGACGTATGGTTCGCTCTCTCTTTGAAATTAAGCTTTTTTCTATATCAGAGATATACGATAAGTATCTGCTCTTTCTATGGCTCTCATCAGCCAAGGTGCGCCTTTTCTGGTAGCTTCTAAGTAAAGAAGGCCACATAAGCGAACCCAATAGTAAACCAACTGCCATAGTGCCACTGGCAATAATGGTTGACATCTGACCGCCGCTAATTGCATTTGTGATAGACACGCCCAAACTTGCCAGCATTACCATAGACATAGTAATGCTCGGTCCGAGAGTTAGAATTGCTGGAGTTTTATCTACGGTAAACGGACTAGGAGGAGCATCAATCTCAATTACATCGCTATCCAATGATTTTAGAATACGAGGTGTACTGACAAAGTATTTCTTTTCCGCTGCATCATTGATAGGCATTTTCACAGCAAAGGATGTCATCAACGATAAGGTACTTTCAGTTTTGAGATTACGCACAGCTATGAAGTCACCCATGTAAATGAGGGAAAGCCCCATGATAAAGACTTCATCAAAAGGCTTTAACTGTTGTGAATGGACAAGGCGACCATTTACATAGATACCAATACTGCGTTTCAGATCCTCAATAAAAGCATTTCCATTGCTGTCAATGTGAATAGCTGCGTGTTTTTCTCTTGAAACAAAGTCGCTAAAATCATAAGAAATATCGTTTAGTGGAGTGCGCCCGATAAAAATATTGGTATCTTTTGATAATGCGTATTTTTTATAGCCAACCTGTATATCCGAGGTGGCAATGAACAGGGTTTTGACTGTTTTGCCGTTGCTTTTATTCTTAAATGCAAAATAGTCTCCACTATGTATTACATGGTCATTACAAGGATGACCATTCAGCGTTACTTCATATTTATCATCGAAGCTTTGTTTCAAGGTGTAGATAACGGATGCTTTTTCTTCTTCCTGAGAAAAAGGAATAGCGAAGTCTGATGGAAGTCCCAATGTTTCGAGAAACAGGCGATTCGTTCTGTTTTTCAAGACATCGCTTAACATCCGTGAAATTGCTCGATCTTCAACAAAGAACGTTACCAAGAAATCTAACATCGAATTATTCTTGGATTTAGCCATCTTTTCACCACCTCTACAAAATACTATTTACAATTTTTCTCCGCAGTTGCAGCAGAACTTCATGCCAGGCTTATTCTCAAAACCGCAAGAAGGACATTTTGATGCACTGAGAGGTTTTCCACATTCACCACAGAATTTCATTCCGTCTGGAACTTCTTTTCCGCAGTGAGGACAGATTATGGTAGTAGCGAGCTTACTTCCACAACTACCGCAAAACTTCATTGTTGAGTTATTCTGAGCACCACACTTAGGACAAGTAATCTTCGCATCAGGTTTAGTTACATTCATATTCTGTCCGATTCCGGAGAATACATTTCCAAATTGACCGGCTGCGCCAAGCCCCATGCCTAATCCGATGCCAGCATTGGCAATACTGCCAGAGGAAGGATTCTCTGCCAGTTTTTCTAAAATGTCGAGGGAACGGCGTTGCTGATAGAAGCCCTCACCAAGTGCAAGTTCTTCTTTGTAACCACGAAGTTTTTCGTATTCTTCTGGTTTTGGTGCAATCGACTCGCAATAGAAATTGATCAGTTCAATACCAAAATGTTCAAATTCCTCGTTAAGGGCTTCCTGAAATGCTGCTGATAGTTCAGACAAAAACTGTGAAATTTCCAAGAAGGAAATTTGCTTCTGAATCATATATGCAGCCGTTGCAGACTTAATTTTCGAGTTAATCAAACCGTTAAAATATCTTAAGACGAGCATTGGATTGGTAGTTGTTCCATTAGGAACAGCACCAATAATTTTTGATACAAACAAACGGGAGTCTGTAATAGTAATTCCGTATTGTCCACGAGCACCAACATTCAAGATCAATCCATACTTAGGATCTTCGAGAGGAATAGGGGTAGAAGTTCCCCATTTCATATCGAGATTTGCCGTCTTGTTAATGTAGTAAATCTCAGCAGAGAATGGTGTTTTTCCGCCAAAAGGCAAATTTACAAGTTTATTCAGTATTGGTAAGTTGCCGGTCGAAAGAGTATGCGTACCAGGACCAAATAAATCAAGAGCTTCGCCCCCTTTAAAAAATAGGGCTTCCTGACCTTGGTTAACTATAAGCTGCGAACCCAGGACGAACTGTTCGGAAGGGCACTTATAAATAAGCCATTGTGAACCATTCGAGTTGCCATCATATTTAATTCGGTCAATGATTGCCATTTACATAACCCCCTTCTCAATTATCCTTCCTTCTGAATCTGCTTCTTTAATTCATTGCAAAAAACGCTATACGAATTGTCACGTGACAAATTATCAATATACGAAAGAATAGTATTCTTGGCATCTTCGCCTTCGTTTTTAGCTAGACGGTATGCACGAATAAAAATATTTAAGACTTCAGCAGCTGGTGCTGGTAAATGCTTGCCGGTAAAGAATCCGCCTTCTAATTGGCACCACCTTGCACGAATTTGCCTGAATTTTGCCATAGCAAAATGAGCACGCCAGTCATCAGGGCAAAGATCTACTGCTAATGATGCAATTTCAGATTCATCACAGCCAATTACACCGGAAACAAGATCAAAAATGTTATGACGGTCTTTTCTGGAAGCTACATTGAATGCACGAATGAAAGCAGCCCTCATATTACGATCTGGCAAGTACCGTGTCATGTCAACATATGTATCCATTTCTTGCTTTTCACCAGATGCTACGTTATATGCCTTCCTATATGCAGGGACTACCGACAAATACCCTGTTCTATCTCCGCCGGTAGAAGCATATCCAAGCCATGCACTCCAGCAATTTGGATCAATGTTAATTGCTTGCTTAAATTTGGCATTAGCCTTTCGATCATCACCCAGGTCAATTAATTTATACCCATCTGTAAGTAATTCCTCGACATCTTTCCCTTCGTACCCGTACACATGTTTTGTAATATTCTGAGTGATTTTTTGAACAATCTGATCTTGTTTAATAACAAACTGGGAAAAGCAGTGTTCACAGGTACCAATCTCATGTGAATTGTCAAGGATAATGTTACCGCCACACTGTTCACAGATTAAACTAATTTTAGCCATATCTGATATCTCCTTACAAAACAAAAAGCGGGACGAGATAATTGTTTTCACATACCTCATCCCGCCTTAATGTTATTTTTTTAGCCTTCGCTAGAAACAGATCTCTGGGTTGACTTATAACCGCTATTGGCCAGCTTAAGACCTAACTTACCAAATGCGGATTCGGTTGCCTCTTTAGCAGCTGCATAGTAAGCATTACGTTTCTGCTCCTTAAATACGTTACCAATAGCAGCATCAAAGGCCATAGCGGAGAAAATCTTCTCCTGGATCATCAAATATACTTCAACGTACAGATAGGTACCAACCGTGGTGTTGGAGATAGCGATCTTAGCTTCGCTGTCCACGTCAACAACAACGCACTGCTCTTTTGCAGCGAAAACTGCACCCATCAGACCCTTGCCACCTTTAAGAGTCTGGATAGTGGCCTTCAGAGGATACTGCTTTGCCTGCAGTTCGCTCAGGATAGCCTGCTCAAGCTGATCTCTCTTTCCGCCAGCATCTTCGAAGATGTAGCTGTCACTACGGCCGGTGAATTTAGTGTTTGCCATGAATTTTTCCTCCTTGAAATGTGAGTTTTATATTCCTAAGCACTCTGGTGGAACTCAGACTGCTAAAGGTCCAATTACTTTACTTTTTCTGTCAATTGCCTAATTGTTTGTATATAATCCGGGATTTGATCCAACATTACAGATGTGGCTTCATTCATATCCAAAACAGCTATTAGCGCCATAAACATTGTCCATGACATTTTTTTCGTTCTTGTCTCTATAGCGCTATAAGTTTGTCTTGATACCCCTATGGCAGAAGCCATCACTTCCTGAGACATGCCCAATCGTGCTCTCATAACTGGAAGTTCTGCTGTAAGAGTCATGATTAACTCATCTCTAATTTTTGCTTTATCATCATACATGCTATTTTTCACTCCAGTTTCGTAGAGTACCTTACTCCACGAAAAAACACCGCCAAACACTGAAAACTCAGCATTATTTGACGGTGTTGACAATTTATTTGACGGCTAATAAATCGGAAAGACGTTGCATATTTTCTTTTTTTAATTCCATTGACGGATGAACATAACGGTTCATGGTGATATTAACACTGGCATGGCCTAATATTTCGCTTAAGCTCTTGACATCAAACCCCAGTTCAATGCAGCGTGTAGCAAAAGTGTGACGCAAGGAATGATAATTTGCTGGATCAATCGAACTCTTATGCAATGCTTTCTTAAAATGATTTTGCATGGTTCTTGGTTCTAAAAGCTCTTGGTCACTATTGGTTAAAATATAACCAGTAGAAGAAGTTTTGTATGCTGCAAGAAGGGCTATCAAGCCATCTGGCACCGGGATAGTGCGAATGGAGCAGACGCTCTTTGGAGTGGTAACGACAATTCTTGTCTTGTGTTCACTATTGGTTCTATCTTGGATTCTTTGTAGTGTTTGATGCACATGGATTGTGTGATCTGAGAATGAAATATCTTCCCATCGCAAGGCACATATTTCTCCTACCCTGAGTCCAGTGAATAAACATACCAATATGCCGATGTTACAAGAATCAAGTTCAGAGTACAAATATCGGCACAATTTCTCCTGTTCAGCACGGCTCAAAACTCTCATTTCTTTTGTTTGACGCTTTACCTGTATGGATCGTGCGTCAAAAGAAATGATTTTTCCTTTTCTGGTAGCAAACTGTAAGATATTTCGGATTAAAGAGAGTATATCCGAAACAGTTTTAGAGGAAAGACCTTTTCTCTTTAAACCGCCAGTTGTAAGCAAGAGATTACACTGCGTTTCTAGGAATTCATGTGTTATGTCACACAACGGTTTACTTCCGAATGAAGGAAGTATATACGAGTTTAGAAGATTCCAATATTTGTTGCTTGTAGATTCCTTTACTTGAGGGCTTATCGCATTAAACCATTCTATAGCAACATATTCAAATAAATCTGAACTTACTTCTGGACTAGCAGTGGCAGAACTGATTTGGACAGAACCTTTGTCATTAAGTTTTGCTTTGACTTCTCGATACGTTTTTGCATAAACATAACCATAATTTGCTTTACCAGCAGGAGTTCGAGATTTAATATATCGTCCTTCCCACCTGCCGTCTTTCCTTTTGTAAATGTTTTCACCTTTTCGTGGCATAAGGTACACCTCCTTCCTTATGACTATAATTCTGACGGCAAATTGTGAATGTGGATCGCCCTTTGGAGCCTTTTTTCTACAAATATTTTGCTTTCCACCCACTTTACACATTGACAAATGGTGCGACAGCCTGTAAAATAAGGATACAAGCTTCAAAAAACAGAGAAAAATGTAGTTCGTGGAGTAAGGTACTCTACGAATTTTTTTATTATTTACCCAGAAAAACCGTTTGTAGTTTTTTCTGGGTCTTTTTTTGTTTCAATCATTTAATGCAAATTGCCTATATAATTTTATCATATTGCATTTATAAATGCAACTTGCATCGCATGTTGGTTGTTGAGATTTTGGGCATATTTTATAATGTACAGTAGAATCATACACAGCATGGAGGTGATTGAAATGCAACCGGAAATTGATTACGTTAAGATTGGTCAGCGCATTAGAGCTGCTCGCCAGGAGAAGGGATACAGCCAAGCAGACTTAGGTGCGTTGGTTGGTTGCTCTAACAATCATATGAGCCATGTTGAAGTTGGACAGACGAAAGTTTCTTTGGCAATGCTTCTAAAACTGGCATTCGTCTTGGAAAAGAACTTTGACTATTTTTTGCTGGATACTCCATATGCAAAATGCGACAGCATCATTGATGATGAGATTGCTGCAAAACTGAAAAAGTGTAATGTAACAACATTGATAACCGTAGGAAAATTGATTGATGTCTTGATTGACCAGCAAGAGATGATAAAAAAAGCGGAACTTGATTGATATAATGAAAAAGAAGTCCATTGACGGTTCTGAGTGAACTGCTGTAGGTTCCTTTTTTGCAATACAATATACTGATCCTTTAAGAAACAAAAAGTCCACCAGTCATGATGCACTGCACATCACATACTGGTGGACTTTTTCTGTAAAAAATAAAAAACTGATATTCATATACCGCCATAGTCAATGTCATTATCGTAGGCATGAAGATTTTCTTTCAGGAAATCTGCTTTACGAATATACATCGAATTTACCAGCTCCCCTTTTTCATGGAGCAGGCTGAATTTGTAATCTAATAACGCTGCCGGTACATAGAGCATTTTAGCAGTTTCAAAAAATGTGTGTTCCGAAAGGCATTCCAGAACTTCCTCATCTTCTAACAGAAGCTCTGCCGCAAAGAAGTTTGCTTCGTTTTCTTCGATTGATTTATCATCAAACACTTCCATTTCTTGAAAGCCGTGCATCATGGCAATTTTCGTATGCAGGACAGCGTGTCCTAATTTATGTGCGACTAAGATACGTTCCAGGATACCGTTCACATTGTGATCTATCACGATATTCTTCTGTCTGGACTGGTAATAGAAGAAGCCCTTTAATTTCTTCTGTAAATCGTAATAATGGATTTTGATACCTAACAGCTGACACAACTCGTAAGGGTCTCTGGTGTGATATTTTCGCACAAGCTTATCGACAGTTTCAATGATATGCTCTGCCGTTTTCATTTGCTTCACCTCCGAATCGCACACAGAAAACAGATTCTGTGCTTGAGGATTTTACTCTTTATCTTTATGCTTTCTGTATTTCTTCGGAGTGTACTTTTCCCGTGCTGTTTTCTTAGAGTCCATATAAACTGACATAATCGCCTGGAAGAATACATCTTTTGCGTCCTCGTCCAATTCTCCACCGGCAAACAGAGAATTTACACGCCCCAGCACTTCCTGAGCTTCTTTTGCTCCCTTAGAGCCGAAGTTTTCCTTTGCCTCTAAAATAAACATATCCTGATCTATATGGCTCTGGCTGTCTGTTTCAGATTCGTCCAAAAGATAGGACACAGAGATATGCAGCGCTTCAGCAAGCTTTCTGATGTTGCTTTTTCTGGGAAGTGTTCCGAGCTGCTCATAGGTGTAAAGAGATCTTTCAGAGATGCCGGTCATCTGGGCAAGCTCCGTTTGAGATAGGTTCATAGCCAAACGAGCTTCTTTAATTTTTTCTCCAAATGTCATGGTACTGTCCTTCCTTTCAAAAAATATTTATTCGTAACTTCCGATTATTTGTTGACAAACTTCTGAAAGATGTTATAATGAGAATCAGAACAGAAGTTTTAGTTCCACTTAATTATATATCGGAACTTTTATAAAGTCAAGAACTTCCGATTCTTGCTTCTGTTTTTTTATCATACATCGGAAGTTATAGTCATTCTTGTCCCATGGTATTTGTTTCCCTTTAGCCAAGTGACAGGAGTTAGAAAGGAATTCTTATTTTATGGATTAGGCTGAAAGGAGATTCTGAATGAGCAGATATAATACACAGGTATTAAGCAATATTCGAATGCTTTGCCGGATGCAGAACATTGACGAGAAGGTTCTGTATGAAAGAGCAAAGCTGATTTTATCCATATATCGAGAGGTGTGCTGGTCTACTATTGATCGTGCGAATGATGTATGTGATACTCTTATTTGTACTTACGGTGACAGCTTAGATGGTGCATTGATTTATCTGGAGAACTTTGCTCCGGATGAAGCGAGAGAACGATTTGAAGAACGCATTCGCAGCTTATTCGAGACAAAGTGGATCATTGAACTGGTAGATATGGCTATGTTGAAAATCAGAGAATATCCGGATAAAGGCGCTCTGTACTGTGAGATTATTTCAAAGGCATATCTCAACCGCTTCAAGTACAGGGAATCAGAAATGCTGGAGGTTTTGAATATGGAACGCAGCACCTACTATGACCGAAAGAAAGAAGCGATACTGTTATTTGGTCTGTCACTTTGGGGAACAGCCATTCCTAAATTGAAAGATTTCCTGGAAAGTGCCAGGGAGGAAGAAGCCTTGTGTTATTGTGAGTGCTAAGGCAGGATTTTAGTCCGACTAAAATCCGATGAAAATACGACGGTTTCCCTACTGAAAGTCCGACTTGTTCAGTGTTAAAATGGCTATGCTGGGAGATAGCGGCATAAAATTGAATAGAGAGAGTTACGCCTCGTGCCTGTAATGGGTACGGGGCTTTTTTTATACCTGCCTATCTTCCTTCATTTTAACACAAAGGCATGAACGAGAGCTTGGAGTAATTTACTCCGGCTCTTTTTTTATGCCTGCAAGGAGGACAGGCAGATGGCAAAGGGTATTGAGAATCGGGCACGATCTCCTCCCTCTGTTTTTGATTTTGCAACTTCACAAATTCAAAAACACGGAGGAACGAAAATGTATTACGACTTGGTTGAAAGCGGAAAAAGAATTAAAGCATTGAGAAAGAAACATGGGCTTACACAGGAACAGCTTGCGGAGCAGTTAGGTGTTGCCGCAAACACCATTGCACGAATTGAAACCGGCAACAGAGGTATCTCTATTGATTTGGCAATCGAACTGGTTGTGCGCTTTGAAACAACCCTTGATTACATATTTTTAGGACGTGAATAACCTCAAAACTATACCTACGAGGCAATAAAAACTCACATGAGGAACAGGTACAATTTAGATACAGCCAAAGAAAATCGGCTGCTTGATCCTTGAAAACTGAATACACAGTCATCGAATACGTTCCTGTTGCCGGTGCGAGAGCATCAGCCACATCAGCGGTACGCCGTGACGTATCGGACAGAGAAACAGAACGACTTTCTTCTATAAATTAAGCAGTTGTCTCTCTCCCGATGCCAGCGATCAATACTGGCTTGTAAATATTGGGTTGCTCCCAATACGGCCATGAAAGCAACAGGATTAAAGATACTTCTCTACGGAGCTGGCGGAGAACCCGGCAGAGGTTAGATTCCTATGGAACTGATTCGCAATCAGTCGTTCGGTGATTCCCTGAGGGCGTAAGCCCTCTTTCCCAGGGGTGCGTGGCAAATATGGGACACATAGACTTTTGGACTGACTGCCTGATTCCTTTCGGGCAGTCAGTTATTACATACCCAACGAAAGGAGGTCATGGCACATGATGAAAGAAAATTGGGTATATTGCCGTGGTGATATTTATTGCGCCAATCTGGACCCGGTAGTTGGGTCAGAACAAGGCGGCATCCGTCCGGTTATCGTCATTCAGAACGATACCGGTAATAAACACGCTCCCACATTGATTGTGGCAACGGTCACCACCAGAATCCATAAGAAAGCGAATATGCCGACGCACTTTGTTATTTACGACAATCCTGCATTCAAAGAAGCGTCCGTTGTTCAGTTGGAACAGATTCGCACCATTGATAAAAGCAGGATTGATAATTACTTAGGTAAAGGCTGACATCGAAGAACTGAAAGACCTTTTCGGTGACGAGTTCGTAGACTTCAATCTGGTTTTCTGTTCTTCCAATGGCAAGCCGATTGAGGGGCAGGTTATCAACCGTGCTTTCAATAAGCTGGTTGAGGAGAAGGGACTGCCGAAAGTGGTTTTTCATAGTCTCCGACATTCCAGTATCACTTACAAGCTGAAGCTGAACGGCGGCGATATGAAATCCGTTCAAGGCGATTCCGGTCATGCACAGGTCAAGATGGTAGCGGATGTTTACTCCCATATCATCGACGATGACCGCAGACTGAACGCTGAAAGAATGGAAGCTGCGTTCTACTCAGGCAGACAGGCAACGCCTGAGCCGGTTCAACCAGCCGCAACGGAAAGCTCCGCTGATGATAAAGAACTTCTTCTGAAGCTTCTGCAAAATCCGGAAATGGCAGCACTCCTGAAGTCGCTGGCAAAAACATTATAGTAACTGCAAGGGCAGATCCTTTTACATAGCTACAATAGCTGTAAAAGGGTCTGCCCTTATTTTTTTGTTATGGAGGTCAACGAGCATGGATAGAATCTTTATGGACGAGTATTACGAGCATCTGAGAGCTGACAATATCGAGGCATTTTCCAAGGAAAGGAACGACGAATATGTTGGCAGAGCTGAGGAATACAAAGCAGCAAAGTCGGCATTGCTTGAAGGATTGGGACTTGAGCATTTGTTTGACCATAGCCATGAACTGACTCCGAAAGAGAAAGAAATATGGATGCTGTTCGATAGGGTTGATGTAGCAGAGCTTCTGGCAAGGGTGCTTATATGCTCGGCGCTGAGGATAGAGAGATTATGCTGAAATAAAAAAAGACCTGCTTCGGCGGGTCTAAATTACATAGAATCATTGAGTCTGAAAAAACCTTTGAAATTCTTAATAATGCTGGTTGAAAAATCTATTTTGAAATGATATATTAAACAGACTAAGATGGTGTCTAAAGACATCAGCGCCTCCGCACGAGAATGAATAGGATTTCCTATCATTTCGTATCACGAGAAGTTACATAGAGGAATTTGCTTGCACTTGCAACGTCCACCGAAAATCGAAAGCCTTGCTAATTTCGAGCCAATTGGACGGTGTAAAATCCCTATGAAAATGCTTATGAAGCTTGATACCAGATAGGATTTGAAACAGTGAAAAACCTTGTATTTCCAAGGATTTTCTTGCACTGTGTTGCACTTGGTTTCATCGTATCGGGTCTACTCCTAAGGGGAAGGCCGGGGGTTCGAATCCCTTTTGGCGCGCCAGATAATAACGCCGAAAGCCTTTGTTTTCAAGGGTTTTCGGTTTTTTTATTGAGCAGCAAAAGAAAAAATAATCAAGCTTCGCTTGGAGAGGTTTTTCTCTTTTATTGCTGCAAGGGAATCATGGTTCGGGTTTTTCGTATCGCCTATATTATACAGTAAAATCAGTGGTTTTGTACAGTAGCCGAATTTTTGGGTGATTAGCGGTGTTCCGTACGGTTGGTGTAGAATGACCGCTGTTAGCCCGAATTATTTTTTTCGTACATAGCAATAGCAAACTCAAGCATCTGTTTTCCGGCTGAATCAGAAGCCACTTCCTCAAGTTTTTTTGCAAAATATTCATCTTCCAGTGAGATTGTCACTTTAGATTCAGAATCCGATTCATCCGAGCGGATAAGGAATTTTCCAATCGCTTTTGCCGTATCAATTCTTACGCTGTCCTCCGGCGTTTCGTAATAGTCCTGTATTGTCCCCAACTGACGGTGGGCGGTATCCTTTGCCAAACTTACATAGTCATGCCCGTTAATCGCCAGTTTCTTTGTGATAGAGAAATGTCTTAGGCTGCGCAAGCCGCTTCCCGGGTCAGATGTACGAATTCTCCACCGTCACCACGGCGAAGTAGCGACCGTCGTCCATGGTGCGGACCAGAGCGCGGATTTTCTCCGCCGCCTGGGCGGCGGTGAGCTTTTCGTCAAAGGGCACCACCGCGTCAAACACCAGATTGGTGTGGGTGGGACCGGCCACCACCCGGAAGTCGTGGATGGTGATGGCGGGGTCCACCTGCTTCACCAGCTCCGCCACCCGGCTCCGCAGGGGGCCGGTCAGGCCGTCGTCGGTGACCACCGGGTCCATATGGATCACCGCCTGGCAGTTCAGTTGGCGGGACAGGTCCATTTCGATGTTGTCCACCACGTCGTGGAGCTCCAGCAGGTCCCCGTGGGCCGGGACCTCCGCATGGAGGGACACCATCACCCGGCCGGGGCCGTAGTCGTGGACCACCAGGTCGTGCAGGCCCAGAATCTCCGGATGGGACAGGACAATGGCCTGAATCCGGTCCACAAATTCCTTTTCCGGCGGCTGGCCCAGCAGAGGGCTGATGGTCTCCCGGGCGGATTTGACCCCGGAGAACAGGATGAAGCCCGCCACCACCAGGCCCACCCAGCCGTCGATGTCCAGGCCGGTCCACTTGGCGATGAGCATGGCCAGCAGCACGGCGGCGGTGGCCGCCGTGTCGGACAGGCTGTCGGCGGCGGTGGCCTCCATGGCGGCGGAACGGATTTTTTTGCCGATCCGCCGGTTATACAGGCACATATACAGCTTCACGCAGATGGACACCGCCAGGATCACCAGGGCGATGACGCTGAAATCCACCGCCGCCGGGTGGAGGATTTTCTCCACCGAGGACTTGGCCAGCTCCACGCCCATCAGCAGAATCAGCCCCGCCACGATCAGGCCCGAGACATATTCCAGCCGCCCGTGGCCGAAGGGGTGCTGGGGGTCCGGCTTTTTCCCGGCCAAGCGGAAGCCCAGCAGGGTCACCACCGAGGACCCGGCGTCGGACAGGTTGTTGAAGGCGTCGGCGGTGATGGCCACGGAGCCGCTGAGGGTACCGGCGAAGAACTTCCCGGCAAACAGCAGGATGTTCAGCCCGATGCCCACAAAGCCGCACAGCTGGCCATAGGCCCGGCGGACCCGGGGGTCCGTGACGTTATCCCGGTCCCGGATGAACCAGCGGGAGAGAAGCTCCATCATGTCACGCCCTCCCCGGAATGGTCAGGGTCATCTGGCAGCACAGGCGGTCCAGATCCTCGTCGGTGGCGGCGGGCAGACGCAGCTTGCCGCCGCAGTCCTGGCAGCACAGGTCCACGGAGTCCCGGTGGACCTGGATGCCATAGCGGGTGCTGCCGCAGCGGCAGCGGATGCCGCCCCGGGCGGCGATGTCCTTCAGCTCCGACAGCACCTCATACATAATAATGTTGTCGGTGAAGGCCTCCGGGTCCTCCGCCTTCTCCTTGGCGGCCCGGACGGCCAGCTGCTCCATCTGGGCGGACACCTGGTCCTCCTGGCCCACATAGCAGCAGATCTGCCTGGTTTTGGGGCAGGCCAGGCCGATGCCCCGGCCCCGCAGCACCGCGTCGGCGCTGCACTCGGCCTGGTGCGTTTCGCCGCACAGGCCGCAGGGCACCCACAGGCGGAAGCGGGAGCCGTCGGTCTCGATGAGCATGTCGGACTGGCCGCAGGGGCACTCGATATGGGCGGCGGCCGCCGCCAGGGAAAAGGCGCTGCGCCGGGCCATGACCGCCCGTCCGCATTTGGGGCAGATATAGCCGAAGCTCCTGGTTTCTTCCATGATGATCCCTCGCTTTATAGTAGTCTCCTCAGTGTACCACACCCCCGGTTTTCCGTCAACCAACTGCGCCGCCGGATAGCCCGTGCAGGCTGGGTTCATAATAAATGCTGGGGCCAGGCGGATGCCTGGCCCCAGCATTTATTTTATTACAGAAGCTGAAATCATGACGCAAGCCGGTTCCGGAAATAGGGAATTTTCGGCAGCTGCTTCACCAGCAGCACCCCCAGCACCAGGCAGGCGATGGCCTCCCCCAGGCCCACGGTCAGGACGTTGAGCCCATAGGCCGGCCAGAAGGCGGCGGAAGTGCCTGCCGTCTCATAGGCCAGCACGGCCCCCACCAGCACCATGTTGCACACCACCGGCGGCAGGGCCGCGGTCCAGGGACTGCGGCACCGGGCGGTCAGCAGGGCGGCGATCAGGGTGGACAGTGATCCCACCACGATGTCCAGGGCCCCATAGGGGCTGAACAGGTTGGCGATCAGGCACCCCACCCCCAGGCCCCAGGCGGTTTCCGGGAACAGGAACGGCAGCAGGCACAGCGCCTCGGAGAATCGCACCTGGATGGGGCCGAAGGTCAGGCCGAACACCGCCCCCAGCAGGGACAGCGCGGCGTAGGCGGCCGCCGTCATGGCGGCCAGGGTCAGCTTTTGCGTGTTTTTGTGTTTCATGTGGTACCTCCCATGTTTTGTTTAGAGAACGGCCCCGCCGGGCCGAACGAACGCCTTGCGGCGCTTGGACAGGTCGGGTCCCTGTCGCCAGAGAGTATACCACATATCGTTGAAAATGGGAAGAGGGAAATGCCCCGGGACCCATAACAGACCCCGGGGCATTTTTCAGCAGTAGATCACCCGCAGACGGGGACAGCGGGTCCGCAGGTCCTCCAGCACCTGGCGCAGGGGTTCGGCATATGCCCACAGGTCCGGCGGCAGGGCATCCAGGCCACGAACCACGATGTGACGGTCATCCGCCACCCAGAACAGGTCCGTCAGACAGTCCCACATGGCATCCCAGTTTTCCCCGTAGTGGGCCGGGAAACCGAAGGCCCGCCGGATGGCGTCCTGCACCATCCCCCAGTCCCGGCAGGACGTCAGGTCCAGAAGAATGCCGCCCTCCGGCATCGGTGTATAGGCGTGAGGATCCATATTTACGCCGCCGGGACGATGACCCGCAGGGCACCGGTGGTCAGGCCCTGGCTGTCGGTAAGGGCGATGTTGGCATCGCCCCGGTCATAGCACTGGGCCAGCACCAGCAGGCTCCCCTGGGGCAGCTGAGCCGCCGAGCCGTCGGGGTTCAGGCAGGGGACGCCTCCGTCTGCCGCCACGGCGGCCTCATACTCCGAGGCATGATAGGTCAGCTGATAGTACAGGGGCTGGCCGGTTTTCTGGCTGGTCCACAGGTCCGCGCTGTCCACGGCCTTCACGGTCTCGACAAACCGCTGCACCGACAGCATAGCCGCCACGGTTTCCGAATCCATAGGCAGGGGCCGGTGCTGGTCCTGGGCGGTGACGGTGAAGCCGCTGCCGCTGCGCTGGACGGATACATGTACATCGGCCCAACTGTTCAGAGAATACGTCTCCTCCTGGAGGGACCAGACCGTCATCTCCAGGGAGGTCAGGCTGCCGGTCTCGGAGTACCGGGCCCGCAGGGTCCGCAGGGCCATGCGGTTGTCGATGGCTCCCACAGCGGCATAGATCTGGTCCAGCAGGGCGTCATAGTCCGTGGGCCGCTGCTCCCGGGGGATGGCCACCCGGGTGCACTCGGACAGGTCCAGGGCCACCCGATAGCACTTCTCCGTGTCGGTGGCCAGGGGGCAGTACACCGCCCCGTCGTCGATAAACCCGATGGAAAGCCCCGACAGCCCCGGCTCCGTGAGGGTCTGGCGCTGGGTGGGGTCCTTCAGGTCCACGGCCACCATGCTGCCGCCATGGACATAGTACAGCTTCCCGGCGATGATGGTCAGGGGCTGGGGATAGCTGCCCATCTCCGCCACCACCTCCTCCGTGCCGTCGTCGTGGCGATAGCTGACGGAATAGGTGGTTCCGTCGTCGGACAGGAAGAAGTTATCCACGTTCCACTGCTCCTTCTTCCCGCAGCCGGGCAGCAGGGTCGCCAGCAGCATCAGGGCCAGAAGCCCCGCAGTCAGTCGTTTCATGTCAGTCCACCTTTCCCCGGGCCCGGAGGACGTCGTCGGCGGTGATGGTCATCAGGTCCTCCCGGGTGATCTTTTCCATGGCGGCCAGGCGGTTGTTCTGGGCCACCAGAACGTGCTCAAACAGGTTGCGGACGCCCCGGGCGTTGCCGAAGCTGTCGTCCGCCGATTCCTCGGCGATATAGTCCCGGATCAGGGGCCGGGCCTCCTCCGTCAGCTGATAGCAGCCCTTTTTGCACTGCATCCGGAAGATCTCCACCATCTCGTCGGTGGTATAGTCGTCAAACAGCAGGAAGCGGTTGAACCGGGATTCCAGGCCGGGGTTGGAGTGGATGAACCGGTCCATCAGGTCCGTGTACCCCGCCACGATTACCACCAGGTCGTCCCGGTGGTCCTCCATGGCCTTGAGGATGGTGTCGATGGCCTCCTGGCCGAAGTCGTTTTCCGACCGGCCGTTCAGGGCGTAGGCCTCGTCGATGAACAGCACGCCGCCCATGGCCTTTTCGATGACCTTCTGGGTCTTGATAGCCGTCTGGCCCACATAGCCCGCCACCAGGCCGCTGCGGTCCACCTCCACCAGCTGGCCCCGGGACAAAATGTCGAGACTGCGGTAGATCCGGGCCATCATCCGGGCCATCATGGTCTTGCCGGTGCCGGGGTTGCCGGTGAACACCAGGTGCAGGGACATATCCGTGGTGGGCAGGTCGTGCTGCCGCCGCAGCTGATACACCGAGGCCATGTTGATGAGGTTGTGGACCTCCTCCTTGACGGTTTGCAGACCGATGTAGCCGTCCAGCTCCGCCAGCAGGTCCTTCATGTCCTCCTTGGGCAGAGGCTCCGGGGCCTCCGACGGCTGCTCCGGGCCGCCGGACTTCTTCTCCGGGGCCTTGCCGGGGGTCTTGGGGCCCGCCTTCTCCCCGGGCTTTTCCGCCGGGGACAGGGGCGTGCCCCAGAAATCGCTGTTGACGCTGCGCAGGTTCCGCTCCGTCATGGAGCGGATCACGTCCAGCTGCTGGAGGATGATCTCGTCTTTTTTATCCATTATCCGCGCTCCTTCCGTGGGATAGCTTTACATGGCTCATGGCCCGCAGCAGCAGGGCCGACACGAAGCCCGTCAGGGCTCCGGTAAACAGGGACACCGCCAAAAGAAACGGCAGGTAGCCCAGGACGGCGGTGTTCCCCAGGGTGATCAGGGCCGCGGCCATCTGACCGATGTTGTGGGCCGCCGCGCCGCCGATGGACACGCCGTATACCGACAGGCCCCGCAGCCGGGTCAGGGCCATCATTACCAGCATAGCCAGCACGCCGCCCAGCAGGGAAAACAGCAGGGCCGAGGCGTTGCCGGCAAAGAGACTGCCCAGCAGGCACCGGGCCACCAGAATGCACAGGGCCGGAGCGGCCCCCAACTGATACAGGGCAAACACCGTGACGATATTGGCAAGGCCCAGCTTCACCCCCGGCAGGGGAATGAACAGCGTCACGGGAAACAGGTTTTCCAGGGTGCTCAGGCCCAGAGCCAGGGCCGTCAGCATCGCGCACATGGCCACCTGGCGGGTAGATATCTTCATGCCGCCCCTCCTATCCCAGCACCGCGTCGGGGCCGCCACCACCGCCGGTAAGCTGCACCACCACCTGCTCCGGCAGGCAGACAATGCTCTGTCCTGCCCGGGTGATGGTGCCGGTGTGGACGCAGTCCTGGGTGGGACAGTCGCTGTCGGTCACGGAGACGGCGCCGCCCTCGGCGGCAATGTGCAGCGTATAGCCGCGGCTGGTGACGGTGGTCTCGGTGAAGTCGGACAGGGGGACACGGCGGACCTCCTGACCGGAGATGTCGATGACCACGGTGAGGGCGCCGCTTTGGTTTTTGGGCAGATAGAAGCACAGCGCAGAGACGACGGCCAGCAGCACGACCGCCAGCGCCACCAGCGCGTCAAAGCGGTTCCATTTCAGTTCAGGAGGCGAGGAGCTGGTAGACATAGGCGATTCCGTCCTTTTCGTTGAAACAGTCAGCCAGACCGGGGGTGTAGACCACGCGGCCGTCCCGGGTGATGAGCACCATGTCAAAGGACATATCCTGGGAGCGCCAGAAGTCCACGGCGGCCTGCTCGCCCATAACGTACAGGGCGGTGGAGTAGGCGTCGGCACGGGTGCCCTGCCCGCCGAAGCCGCCCCGTGTGACGACGGAGACGCTGGTCAGGTCACTTTGGACGGGATAGCCGGTCTTAGGATCGAGAATATGCTGGTACACCGTGCCGTCCAGCGCGGTGAAATAGCGCTGATAGCCGCCGGAGGTGACCACAAAGGCATCCGACAGGCTCAGGGTGCAGACATAGCCCTCGCTGGCGGCGGGGTCCTGAATGGCCACCGACCAGGGCTTGTTCTGGGCGTTGGTGCCGTAGACGTACACGTTACCGCCCAGATTGGCGCAGCCGCCGGTGAGGGCGCTGCGGTGGAACAGGACGGCGGCGCAGTCGGAGGCGTAGCCCTTGGCGATGCCGCCCAGATCGACGGAGCAGCCCTCATCCAGAGAGATGCTGCAAAATTCGGACTGGTGGACGTGCTCATAGCCCACCAGAGGCAGCAGCGCGTCGATCTCCGCCTGAGAGGGGACGCGGGGACTGTCGGAGGTGATGCCCCACAGCTCCACCAGCGGGGCGATGGTGATATCGAAGGCACCGTCCGTTTCCTGGCTGTGCTGCAGCGCCCACGACAGCAGCTGCGCACCGTCCTCGTCCCAGACGGCGGAGCCGTCACGGTTCAGGCGGGAGACCTCGCTGGTGTCCACCGTGCGGGAGAGGGAGGATTCCAGCGTGTTGACGGTGCGGCTCAGGTCAGTCAGCACGTCATCAGCGCCGTCGCCGATAGCCACGAAGGTCATGTAGGTGTCCATGGCGAAGAGCTCCAGCGTCTCACGCTTCTGTGTGCCGCAGGCGGCGAGCGGCAGGGCCATCAGCGCGGCCAAGATAAGGCAGGCAAATCGTTTCACAGTTCCCGCCGCCCTTCCAGCGCACGCATGAGCGTGGCGTCGTCGGCGAATTCCAGGTGGCCGCCCACGGGAATACCATAGGCCAGGCGGGTGACCTTGACGCCGAAGGGCTTGAGCAGCCGGGCGATGTACAGCGCCGTAGCCTCGCCCTCGGTGTCCGGATTGGTGGCCATGATGACCTCAGTGATGCTGCCCTGGGCCACGCGGTCCAGCAGGGATCTGATGTGCAGATCATCGGGACCCACGTGGTTCATGGGGGACAGCACACCGTGGAGCACGTGATAACGGCCGCGGTACTCCCGGCTGCGCTCGATGGCGATCACGTCCCGGGGGTCGGCCACCACGCAGATGGTGGCGTCGTCGCGCTTCTGGTCGGCACAGATGGGACACAGGCCGCCGGCGGTCAGGTTCTGACACACGGGGCAGAGGGTCACGCTGCGCTTGGCGTCCATGATGGCGTCGGCAAAGGCCCGGGCCTCCTGCTCCGGCAGGGACAGCACATAGAAGGCCAGTCGCTGGGCGGATTTATAGCCCACGCCCGGCAAGCGGGCGAACTGCTCCACTAATTTTTCCAGCGGAGCGGGAAAATACTCCATAGGATGTTACCCTCTCAGTTCTTTGATCTTGGCGGGGATGTCCGCAGCCTTGTATACGGCGCTGCCGGCCACCAGCACGTTGGCGCCGGAGGCGATGCAGAGCTTGCAGGTGTCGCCATCCACGCCGCCGTCTACCTCCAGTTCGCAGGCAGGGTTCATGGCATCGATATAACCGCGGATGGCCTGTACCTTGGGCATCATATCGGCCATAAACTTCTGACCGCCGAAGCCCGGCTCCACGGTCATGACCAGGATCAGCTCCACCCTGTCGATGAAGGGCAGGACGGCGCTGGCCGGGGTCTTGGGCTTGACGACCACGCCGGCCTTTTTGCCCTTGGCGTGGATCTTGTTGATGGCGGAGAGAATATTCTCCTCGGTGTCCGCCTCCACATGACAGGTGACGATGTCCGCGCCGGCGTCGCAGAATTGCTCTACATAGCGGACCGGGCGATCGATCATCAGATGGACATCCAACGGCAGGTCGGTGGTGGGCCGAATGGACTTGACCACCGGAATGCCGATGGAGATGTTGGGTACGAACAGACCGTCCATCACGTCCACGTGGACGTAGTCGGCGGTGGAGATCTTTTCGATGTCGCGGGCCAGATAGGCAAAATCCGCGGACAGGA
>OHTD01000177.1_pt1 | contig 35441 bp, 28 predicted proteins | sample 1578871 | NCBI WGS metagenome assembly OHTD01 (sample SAMEA3879574, study PRJEB24766) | human gut metagenome | biome: human-associated habitat; feature: feces | place: USA | collected 1985/1987 | reverse complement strand
ATGGCACCTTCCACGTACCTCGGAATCCCACTGCGTAAGCGGTGGGAGGAGTCAAAAATAAACAAAGAAAGGAGGCGGGCAATTCCTCAATCCGCCTCTATAGGGGGGTGAGGAATTGCCTAACTTTAGATGGCAAATACGGAACAACAAGTCTTGGACAGGCTGCCGTCGGTAGAAGATGTTTTGTCCGCTTGCAATATCTCGTTTGCGCCCCCAAAAGGCAATAATGAAATAAACATAGATTGTCCGTTTTGCGATGATACCAGAAGAAGGTTTTTCTTTGACACCAGGATAAAGAGGTATTATTGTCACAACTGTGGCGCAACGGGCGGAGTACTGCAGTTTTATTCCGAGATAATGGGCTGTGACACCAAGGAAGCATGGCGAAGCTTTCGTGGTGAAGCTTTTAATGGAGAGCGAAGCCCCGTTCTCCACAGGAAGGAGGAGCCTCCCGAAAAGGAATTCACAAAATTGGCTCCAATAGACATACGGGATTTGGTATACAGAGACCTTTTGAACAGACTCACTCTTCCAAAACAGGAATATGAAAATCTGACGGCGCGAGGCTTGAGCAATAAAGCCATATCAGAGAATGGGTATAAAGGAATGCCGAACAGAAAGCAGGCTGACCAGATATGCGCCGACTTGGCACTGAAGCATAAACTGGAAGGCGTGCCTGGCTTCTATAATAAAGACGGAGCATGGCATATGACCACCCCGGCATTCTATCACCTGATGGTGCCCGTTAGAGACATAAACGGGCGGATACAGGGGTTTCAGCTGCGGTTAGGCAATGAGGTCAAGGCAGTAAAAACGTCTCTCGGCAAGCTTATTGGGTACAACGTTTTTATACCCAAACATGATTTCTTTGTCTCGTGCAATGGCGTCGAAATCCCCTTTGGCAGCATGTGCCGGCCTGTATATGTAAATGGCAAGCTGCAAAGCTATCTGGTCGAAGTTAACGGTAAAAAGACGCCCATAAGTGTAGACGACTTTAGTCGGTGGCTAAAAACTGTTATAGCCCCCTGTTTTGATGAGAATGACGCCTCTTCCTGTATTGGATATAATCTTTCTTTGTATGGGGAAAAGAAGTTTTTCCCTTCAAAGAGAATAGTGTATCCAAAGTACAAATGGTTGTCGTCTGCCAAAATGGAAGGCGGGGTCGGGCCTCAGAATGGAGTTCACTTCTGCTTTGGAGAAAGGCACAAGTCCTCTTTTATATGGACAGAAGGCGTTCTTAAACCAGACGTGATTAGGGAGCTGACGAACATGACGGTATTGGGCTTTATTGGCACTAATTCGCAGGCGATGGCTCCGGAAGCCATACGCCAGATGCTGGAGCTGGGGTATACGCGTGCAATAATCGCTTATGATTCTGATATGTGGACCAATCCACATGTCAAGAAAGCACATGATAAGCTGTATAAGACTTGTATCGACAGTGGTCTCAACGTATCTTCCCTCGTCTGGGATAAGAAAGACAAGGACGGGAATATCCTGAAAGGTCTCGACGATTATCTTTGTGCGTGGAAAGCCGGCAAAGTACTGTCAAACGACACGGAAGAAATAACAAGAAACATAGGGAAACCATGGTAAAAATAACAGAAAGGCAGGTTGGCAGCGGCTTATCCCCTGGGTATGCCCGGGGAAAGCCGCCGAAAGTTTTATGAAAAAGAAGATTTTGACCACGCTCCGCGAATATGCGAAAAGCAAAGGTTTCGAGGTCGTTGGCAAATTGAGAAGGCTTCCCGATGTCCATTACGGTATGGGTGATAGAAAATATCCTGTATGGATTGATGAGGCCGGCAACGAGTATTGCGGCAGCTACAGCACTGATGGCTGCTTTTGCATTATCACCGCTGATGGCCGTGTCATCTAAAAAAAGAGGAGCCCAAGCTCCTCTTTTTTTTGTGGGGAAAATGCCAATCCACAAAAAACCTTTATTTCGCCAGGGGTATGGTCATATCTGCGTTTCCAGCGAATATGTATTGGCGGTTGGTTTTGTATTTAATTGCAGCTTTCGCAACACCATATTTTCAGCGTATTTAATTAGGGATAGACGAAACCTCATATCTTGTGATATATTAGTCATGCGAGGAAGCCCCTTTCGTTTTTTTGTTTGTGGTGATTCAAATATAACATAGAAGAGTGCATCCTCGCATTTTAACTTGGTTGTAACATATCTATTGTAAACCTACAAAAGTTGGAATATCCCTGTTTTTTGAATGGGTTGATAAGCTGTTAAGCATGTGCTATAATAACGATATATTGAAACCTATTCAGCCAACCTCATCACAAAGAAGCCGCGCTATCACCACACGCGTGATAGATTCAGGGACTGTTTATTAAGTCCGTACAAATAAGCATTAAAACTCAGCACAGGTATTCCCCTGTGCTTTTTATATACGAAAAAATAACATAATTAAGGAGGAGAATGATGTCAACAGCACCAAAAATCAATAATGTTGTGTTAGGAGGAAATGTTGTCGCTGACCCGATATTCATTGCATCACAGGGGAAGGTAGCACGGTTGACGTTCAGCCTTGCGGTCGATACGTATAAAAGGAATTTGGAAGGCGGATATATAACCGATTTTTTTCAGGTCGTGATATTTGGGAATATGGCCCAGTTTTATAACGGCAAGATAAAAAAAGGACAGTATGTATCCGTGACCGGCAAGCTTCAATCGCGTCGCAACGAAAGCCAAAAGGACGGGATAGTCACGCGCTACGAGACCGTTGAGATTAAAGCAACGGAAATAAGCTATATCCCCGTCAGCGTCAATAAGCAGAAAACAGAAGACGCGACAACAGCCGCAAACAAAGAAAAGGAAGCGAAACAGATGGACGACGAGATATTCAAAGATGGATTCATTGAAATCCCCCCGGAAATTCTATTCGAGGAGTAAATCTTAATCACACAACATGACCAAAGAAAAAACAAACAGGAGGTTTTTTCCTCCTGTTTTGTGTTGAAAGAAGGGAGAAAATTCATTATGTATAACCCAAACAATCGGCTGCAGAAAGCCAAAGCATTTTTTCTTAAAAACAAGGTCCTTTGCCTTGTGGCAGGCGGTATTCTGCTTCTCACAAACATAAACTTCCTCGGGCTGTCTGCGATTGCCAGTTTAATCTATGTGGCAGTAGGGCTCATAAAAGGCACTATTCCCGCCCCTGTAAAGGGGCAGGCTTCTGCTGAAAAGGTCATCCATTATGCCAATGGACAGCGAAATAACACTTGGAACTCCACAGCGCAGAGAGTCGATGCCGATACAGGCGACAAGGATGCGCCGGAAGAAGAAAATGAAGAAGAAATGGACCTGACGAATGAGCCTTCGCCTGAAGATAACAGAAGCGAGCCGGAAGACATTTTTGCTCCGTTCCTTAGCGAGAGCATAGTGGCTCCTTGGGAATGGCTGCAAAAAGAACACGGCTATGCGGTGTTAAAAGACGCAAGCGGAATGCAGTATACGCTTTACTATGACCCCGATACAATGGAAGTGCTGTCAATCGAGCCAGTGGTAGACAAACCGGTGGCGGCAACTATCAATGCTGACTTGCCTTCCGAACCTACAGAAAAAATTGCTATTGCATGGATTCGAGACAATGAAGACGCACTGGAGGCAATATTCCTCAGCGGTGAAGAGGACGTAAACTCTTCCCTTGACGAAGCCTCCCTTCCCGAAGACCCAAGCGTGTGGCCGTATATTTGCAGCACCCTTGAAAAAATGTACGAAGGACGCAAGGTGATAAAATCCGGCAATAGTCTAATTATTAGCGAAAGATAGAAAGGAGAAATAAGATGACAAAAAAAGGAGCACAGATATTGATAACAATACAGGAGATGATATACCCCGCAAAAAACGTGGAACTCCTGTCGGCCCTCTTTCCGGTAGATGCGCTGCGCAGAAATGCGCGGTCAAAATATGCAGATGAAAGCGCCCAGGCGATTATCAACAGCATGGCAACACACAGCGTTGGTTATAAAACCACTATAAGCGGACCCATCGCTATGGCAATCTATCGGTACGCCAATGCAACTTACCGAAAACAGCTTGAAAGAAAAAAGGATGTTTCCCCACAGCTGATAACCCTGCTGCGGAGAAGAGGGCAAATGGGTCGATTTACATTCGCGAGGCGGCGCCGCCGCATCTACGGAGCTGAAATCGAACCCTATCCCCGTGCCATTGATGATGGAAATCCCGAAACCCTTACGGTGGTAAGCATAACCAACGAAAGCGAGCAAGAACACTCCTGTGAAGCCGGTTGCTTCTATACTGATTTCAGTAATAATGGAAACGTTAATGCAAAGGGAACTGCCGCAACACTGGAGACCGCACAGAGCAATGGAAGTTTGGCGGAAGCCTTTTTCCTTGCGCTTATGCCGGCGATGCTCGAAGATACGGAATTTGCACAGGTATACGAGGATATATGCAGCCAGCTTGAGGAGAGGTGGAAATCCTATAAGGCCCGAATTGACAACGACACGGAAGCTGACGGAAAGCTCCTGGACCTCTTTGCGGTAGCAACAGATAACGTTAAAAAGCGCTTGCTTTTAAACACGCTTTTCTCTCGCGGAGATGCAGGCAAGAAGGATGATTCGATACTCATACAAGCGCTGGATTTGTCGTGGCAGAACATGGAAAAGAACTATACCTGCGGTGAGTATTTTGGAAGCTCTCCCCTGGCTTTCCCCATTGATGAGACATTGGGGCCTGACAGAAGCCTGGAGAACTCTGAATTTTCCGGTCGCTATGCGCTCGACCCCGACAGGCGGTTTTCTGCGGAAGAGGAGAAATACCTTTGGCAGATACCCGAGTGGTATATATTGCCGGAATTCGTAATTGAAGACTGCGCTATAGTAAAAGCGACGAGCGGCGATGTGGACCCGGTAAAAAACATCATGCTTACCGGCCCTGCTGGAACCGGAAAGAGCGAAGCGGCAAATGCGTTTGCCGCCGGTTTGCGCTTGCCGGCAGTAAAGCAGTTATGCTCTGCTGGGACCACCGAGGAAGACATCCTCGGACAGTGGACGCCGAACGTCGATGGCATCGATAGGAGCAGAACTTCTGCCGAAGTGTTGGCTCGCTACGACCGGCTTATGGAAATGGGCGGTATGACCAGAGATAACATCGCAACGGTTCTTGGACTCCCCGACATCTGGAGCGTATGCTACGACCCTAAAGCCGCATATAAAGCGATGACGGGCTCTGACATGGACAAAGAAAGCGGATATGCACCAGGGGTGCATTCGGCTCTTAACGAATGGAGCAATCGCATAATGGACGAATACGGGGCGCTCATAAAGGCGACCAGTACTACGTCTGATGGCACTCCCCCGTTGGTGTATGTTGAATCGCCGCTGATACGTGCAGTGCGAAACGGCTGGCTGGTAGAATTGCAGGAGATAACGCAGGTCGTTCATCCGGGAGTTCTCACCTGTCTCAACGGACTGCTCGACACATACGGCAAAGTTGTCCTCTCTACGGGCGAGATTGTACGAAGGCACAAGGATTGCGTCATTGTGGCTACTACAAACTTCGGCTATCAGGGCTGCCGTGATATAAATGAGGCAATAAACGACAGATTCAAGATAGTAGAGTATGTACAGATGCCTAACAAGGAGCAGATTCTGGAACGGGTCGTAAAGATTTCCGGACTTGACGATGCGACGGCAACGCTAAGGCTAATGCTGCAAACGATAGAGGTCATGCGAGCAGAGGCAGAGAAGTATTCCATTACCGCCGAAATCGGAATGAGGTCCCTCATTGCGTGGGCCCAGGCATATAAAGTGCTGCGAATCAGCGGGAACAAGGGTTCTGCCTACAAGGCGGGACTGAAGACCGTTGTGAATAAGGCCGGCCACGACAATGAAAGTCGGGACGTGCTTCGCGCAGCCCTGGATGCCCGTTTTTCAGAGGATACATAAAGGAGGGAAAGATGGACGCCGCTTTTGTAGAAAAAAAAGAAAGAATCAAATCCAGCATAACAGACGCGGAGCTTTTTTCGTCGCAGACGCTTTGTCGCAAGTTTTTGTTTTATATATCGTCGGTTACCCATTCGGTCAATGAGAAGAGAGCCGGAAAATATGCCTTGCGGCTTATTCAGTCAGCATCAGAAGATTCGGCTCCTGCATGGACGGATGGGACGACGATAACCATAAACTACGATTGCGATTACGTAAAATATGTGGGAGGAAATTCGGAAAAAGGCGAACGCACGCGAGAGAATAAACTTCAGTTGTACGAAGCCCTCTTGGCGCACGAGCTGAGTCATGTGCTCTATACCTCCCCCCGCATCCAAGCTCTTTATTTTAAAATGCTGCTTGAAGGGAAGTGGTTTCCTTACCACCCCTCCTCCCCCGCCCAAGACGAGATTATACAGTTTCTGAGTGAAAACAGATGTCGGGCTGAAATGCAGACCTTTGTTGGCTTGATAAAAGAATTGTACAATCGGCTTGAAGACGGATATGTAGATGAGCGGTTCGCTAAGAATTTTCCCGGAACGTTGGCAAGGCGTGTACGGCAGTTTCGTCCTGAACGTGTTGACGCCGGGTACATAGACCACGCCATTGAGAAGATAAAATCCGCAGCCGGCATTATGGACGATGCGAGCATAGCGTCTATGGAGCTTAGTCTCTTCTATAGGGTATATTTCGCTTATGTTATCAGGAAAATTTTCCCAATAGAAGATGTGGATGCTACAATCAAAGAACCTCTGTTTATTGATATAGCGAAGGGTCTTATATTTGTGGATAAATACATGAGCGAACAAAATCTGGCAGACCGTATTTACAACATGAACGAGCTGTTGTGTCACATGTGGCCTTACTTCAAGCGGCTTTTCAGAGCCGATTGCGATGATGATGAAAACGGCTCGTGGGAAGACGATGGCGAGTCTGCAGAAGGCGGCGAAAGGACGCCGGACAATAACGGAACCGGGGATTTGGGTGGCAACGAAGGTGATAAGCTGCTCGACGACCTGATGGAACAGAGGCGCAATTCAGGAGGCGATTACAAGGGGGACGCGAATGTGGATGAACTGGCTCTCACGCCGGACTCGAACAGCTCTCCGGAAAATACTGATATTGATAATCGCGAGGCGATTTCTTCTGCAATCTTTCAGATTGTCAAAAGGGATAAGGAAGAGCTCTTAGAAGAAGACGAACCCGAAGAGTCGGGTTGTCTCCCCTTCCCTTTGCACCACCCCCATTCAGAAGAAGACGCCCCCGAGACCGATGCCTCAAAAATGGTGGAAGTCGTGGAAACAGAAAATCCCGACAAGAGAAAAATCGCTGCACTCGGGTATGACCCGGCGGTTTTTGAGCTTCCGACAGAGGACCTGGACTGCAAAGTCTCTGAAGACGGCGTGAAAAACGTGAATCGCCTCCTGGAGGAAATGGCCCAAGAAAGGATGTTTGAGCGTGAGGCGCAGTTGCAGCAAGACCAAATGACAAAAGACGCAGTGCGTGAGTTGCAAAACAACAACTTGCATGCACGTTGCCCAATCTACGTGCGCAGGCCGCAGGAAATACCGCCAAGCATAGAATATGACCTCCAGCACTCTCCCTACATCGCGAAGCTGAGGGAAACGTCAAGGCTTCTTCAACGATTAGTCCGGCAACAGCTGAAGGACGAGGAAGCGGGAAGAAAGTCCTATGGTTTCTATAGTGGGAAGAGCATTGAAATGTCGCGGGTAATATCCGACAAGCAAGGCAGGTTTTTCTATCGGCGCACGCTTCCTTTTGAAAGACCGCAGATTGCGGTGATGCTGCTCATAGACCAGTCCGGGTCTATGCGGGATAATGATAGACTAACGACGGCGCAGGCAATCGCTTGGGTGATATTCGACTTTTGCCGGTCGTTGAACATCCCGGTTTCGATATTCGGGCACAACGAGGAGCGCTACACAAAGGGCTCAGAAAAAAGGGCAACGGTGTGCGTAACGAGTTATGTACCATTCGATTCAATGGACAGAGCCGATGAGTATCGTATTTTTACTATAGACCCCAGTGGGTGCAACCGCGACGGGGCAGCGCTGCAGTATGTGTATTCTATTTTTGCCAAAAGAAAAGAAGAACACAAGCTCCTGTTTGTTCTTAGTGACGGACAGCCGAACTCGTTGGCGTACTCTGGCAATGTGGCCAAAGAAGATATCCAGCATCAGGTTGCAAAAGCACAGCGCAAAGGAGTATCGACGATAGCAGCAAGTATAAGCAGCGACTACGAGGCCATCAGGAAAATATATGGCAGATGCATTGATGTCAGCGACCTCGCGGAAGCTCCCAGAAAGCTGACGGCTCTTATTGTAAAAGCCATTGCCGAAAGAAAAAAATAATAAAACCGAGACGCCCGCCCGGCCTCTTATAGAGAGAGCCGGGCGGTTTTTTAGTTGAAAAGGAGCGGAGTATTAGGGCAGCGCTTGATAATTCAATATAATCATGGTATACTTCCAATATATAAGAGTTTATTCAGCCATTGCCATTTTGTATCATGCGTTCAATTCCTGCTACCGTTAGGTATTGCACTATATTTTAATTCTGTAAAAAACACGGCGATTATGCGGTGTTTTTTATGTTTACATAAAAATAATAACTCAGAAAGGAGAAATTTAATGGACGAAAGACAAAAAGCGCCAAGACAAACAAAAAAGAGTGTCGTTGACATGTATTTACAGCTGTTCGACAAATACATACTTAAATGCAAAAACGGGGTTATACTTCGACAGTACATTATTGATATGCAGGTGCTGGATATGCCGTATAGCTGTGAAGGACCCATGTCAAAGGCAAAGACCAATGCTTTTGTCGCAATACAATCGCTATCGTTTGCCTTGAAGCTCTACGATGAAAGTGAGAAAGACAGACGGGCCCTTGCGGCAGCCGGATATGCGACAAGAGCGGACTTTGAAAAATCCGCAGCACTGTGCTGTCTGCTTTCTGTGCTGCGCACGACAAAGGCAATGGTAAAGGATGACGCCGGAGAATGGCAGTATGTGTCCGACCTCGGCAATCCCTTAGGCAGGTTTAATGCGTTATATCACGCACATCGCTTCCTTACTCTAAGCGAAGATGAGGCACTGGTGTTGACGAGATTGGAAAACGAATCGGAGGGGCTCATATATGTCAAAAAAGCACAAGAGAAAGGGCAAGCTTTTGCCTTGATGGGTGTGCTTTTGCTGGCACACATGCTTGCCCTAATGAGCACTGAAGACGCGTGCAAAAAGAAAGAAGAAAAAATAAAAGAAAAGGAGAGATAAAAGATGACAGCCTTATATGAAGACAACGCCTTTATTTCGTGGGAAAACCCTGCGGAAATGACAAAATTCTATGAAGATTTGACAGAGAGTGACGTCTGGATAAGCGGCGATAGCGCCGATGAGGACGGCATCTCTATGGCCGAGGTTACGCTGTTGCCATTGGAAATGGGGTCGGAACAGGTCAGTGTGTTCTCCGAGGATAATGCCGAGGCTCCTAATTTTCCTGAGTTCGTGACTTCAGGAATTGTTTACGACACCATGAACAATAGTGCTCTGGTAATCAAAATACGCGATGAGTGCTATCCCCTACGGAATATTGCTGTACAACAGGTCGAAGAACGTGCGCAGTTCAGGAACCGAGGCGGGAACACAAACCTGAAAAAAACATCTATAAAGACCTACTGCAAAGTAGCAAACGAATACCTGCGAGTCTGTAATTCAAGGGCATCGTTTCTGCTCCGCTTCGGCAAAATAACCGGTGTTCAAGGTCGGCAGTCAGGCAACCGCTATGGAGCTCTTCCTATCTCGACGCTCTTGAGGACGCTGTATACCGTTTTGGATTCGCAATTCCCGGGACATAAGTTTGTGTCCGGTACATATTGCCATGAGTTCTCAACGGCAACGTGGTTGGTTCCTGAGCAAAGCGATAAAATTCTGGGGACCTATCTGGAATACCTCAAAAACGCGGGAACGTTTCTTTCTAATGAAGAACTCACGCCCGTTTTAAAGTTTACAACTTCGGATGTTGGTGCGTGTGCAGCAACGATAAGAGCCGGTATTCAATCCGCAACTGGAAAATATATCGAAATAGGTGACGCAAGCAAACTTGAGCACAGGGCGGTCAATATTGTGGACGACTTTTCGCAGAACTGTGAGGAAATGTTCGCACAGATAGCCGAGAACATGGAAAAGCTCGTGGCTTTAATGGATGTCAGAATAAGGTATCCCCTCCCCTGCATGCTGCATCTTGCCCGCAGATATAATCTGCCGGTATTCATGGCGGCTGAAGCGGCTAAAAATCTGATTGCTGAAATGGGTGGCGAACAGATAACTGCGCATGACGTGTTTTGGGCCATGAACGATATCGTTCGCCTTATGGACGCTCGTGACGCGAAGGGTAATCGATTCAAGACCCGCGAAAAGATATGTAGAATTCTCGCGATTTCACCCACGAGGTGGAAGGAATACGATTACGACGATGGGAATACCGGCGGTACATACTAAAGGCGGTGGCTTATGAATACCAATATATCGTTCAAACCTAACTACTTCGGAAAAAGCGGAGACGGCAGCCCCGAATGGCACAGGTGGCGTCTTCATGGAAAGAATGGAGAGGTTCCCGTTACAATCGGCGGTTCGGATGTCGGCGTCCTCCTGGGCTTATCCCCGTTTAAGACGAGGCAAGAGCTCTGGAATGAAAAGCGCGTCGAGTATCTCAACTGGCGGGAAAATCGGAAATTAGGTCTGTTGCGGCAGCGCAAACCGGACACCCCGGCTCTTCGTGCGGGGCATCTCTGGGAAAAATACGTTGTGGACGTGTACCTTTCAGAGAACCCTGAAAGCCGCATTGCGTACCAACCCGGAACCTTTCAGCATGGCAACCCGGCGTACCCATTCTGTATCGTTAACCCGGACGGATTGTTCGTAGATTCAAACGGCGAGCACCTGGGGATTTTTGAAGCAAAAACATGCAGTTGGGAACGCGGCCCGGTCGAGGATTGGTTGAATGGCATTGTTCCGCCGGCGTATGTCGCTCAGGTGAGATATAATATGGCGTGCTGCAACTTGCCATATGCTATCATATCTTGTGTGTGGGGCACGCAGCCGCCTAACAATAAAGCCGACAAAACCATATATCGTGACCAGAGCGCCGAGGCAGAAATGATGGCGGCTGTAAAAAGCTTCGTTGAAAGTGTAATAGCCGGCGAAAATCCCCCCCTCCTCTTTGACGTCGATGAGATGCGGCGCAAGTGCGCACTCGATGTTATGATAAAGGAGAAAACGGGCGGGATGCTGCAAGGGACCGTGGAGCTATATTCGCAGCGTTTTGCTCCTCGCATACAGAAAATCGAACAACTGCGAGCGGAGGAGCGCCAGCTCTCAAGCAAAATAGACATGGTTCGAAAGCGGAGATATGCTCAGGAGTTGATGGTTATAGAGGCCATGCTCAGCAAGAATATCAATGAGGGCTTTTGTCGTGTAGGAGCCAAGAAGTACCGGATAAAATACTGGTCACAAACAAAAACGTCAGTAGACGACGCGCTCCTGAAACGAGAATTGCCCGAAATATATGCTAAGTACGCTTACGAATCACAACCGCATCTCAGGGTGTCGATAACAGAAAAATCAAAATAAAAAATACTTAGGACAACGGGAGAGTGCGGAGCGAGTCCACCCTCTCCCCCGTCCTTGCGAAAGGAGATACAAAAAAGTGACATGCGACCAGCGATGGAAAGGAAAGATTACAGGCGTGTATGAGCGCACTTCTTTTGTAAGCGCGGACGGGCGCGTCATAGCTGTTTTAAGGTATGTAGACACCGAGTTCATAGCCCCGGACGAAAGCCTGCACCCCATGATTTCCGTACTCGGATATGGGCTTCCGGAGCGCGCAAATAATGTTTTGTATGAATTGGAAGGCTCATGGGTTTCCCACAGCCGGTACGGATGGCAATTCGAGTTTACGAGTTTTCGTGAGGTTGTGGAGAAAACAGAAGCCGGTATTACTACATACCTGAGTCGATGCTTAAAGGGTATCGGCGAAAAAACTGCAAAAGACATATATGCAAGGTTCGGACTGCAGACCCTCGATGTGCTCGACAATGAACCTGGAAAACTAATCGAAATCAAAGGGATTGGTCCCAAAAAGTTGCCACGCATTCTCGAAAGCATCGCAGCGAGCCGAGGCGCGAGAGACCTGATAGCACTTTTATCGCCTGAACCTTACAAGGTCAGTCAGAAAAAATGTGTGGAAATTTATAAGCAATATAAGGAAAATGCGATGGACACGGTGCTCAAGCATCCCTACCAACTCATTGCGATAAAAGGCATAGGGTTTAAGCTTTGTGATAAAATCGCCATGGCAAACGGCCTTGACAAGACTTCTGATGAACGGATAAAAGCCGGGTTGCTGCAGGTGCTTGAAGAGGCCGAGAACGGAGGGTCCTCCCTGTTCGGGTTTGGCAACTCGGGACATCTTTATATAGACGCAGAAACTGAATGGCTTCCGTTGACAGCGACATTGCTGGACACACCGGAAATCACAATGGAGAAAATACGCAAAAATGCGAAAGAGCTCCAGAAAATGAGGAAGGTTAAAATATCCCATGCTGCTTCAACCTGTGTTTATAAGTACTCGACGGCAGTAACGGAACATCAGACTGCGGTTGACATAGTCAGACTCTTCACGGCAGAGTGTTCTTACAATGTAGCGGATATCGACCGCCGGATTCGCAGCGCTGAGCTGATAGGCCGGATAAAATTGGCGGAAGAACAGTTCGAGGCCGTTAAAATGTGGTCCAGGGACCGCCCGGCACAGGAAAGACCACCATACTTAAGATTGCTCTGGACGTGTTCCAGAACGCCAACCCAAAGGCTGCAATCCAACTTGCGGCGCCAACCGGAAAGGCCGCACGAAGGATGCGGGAAACGACAGGATACCCTGCCAGCACAATCCATTCTTTGCTTGGGCTGAAAGGGGACGAGGCTTCATCAGAGGCAATGACCGTTGATGCAGACTTTCTGGTCGTAGATGAGGCGTCTATGGTCGATATCTTTCTTGCAGAAAAGCTGTTCTCAGCTATAAAAAGCGGAACGAGAGTGCTTTTGGTGGGCGACGTTAACCAATTGCCGTCGGTCAGACCAGGAGCTGTGCTATCTGAAGTAATCGCATCCAAGTGCATTCCCACGACTGAACTCAAACGAGTATTCAGACAAAGCAACGCCTCAAATATATGCATCAATGCCAATGCGATGACAAATGGAGTGTGCCGCATGGAATACGGTGATGATTTCATATTCGTGCCCGCAGACAGCGAGGAAGCGGCCGCAAACGTTGTGATGCAGCAGTACATGAAAGAAGTGAAAGAGAACGGCGTCGAGAATGTGATTATACTTTCCCCTTTTAGAGAAAGCAGGGAAACAAGTGCAGATAAGCTTGCTTTGGCAGCACGGGAGGTACTCAATCCTTATTCTTCGAAAAAAAGCGAGATAAAGAATAATGGGCGCATCTTTCGGCAAGGCGACCGCGTAATGCAGATAAAAAACACGGAAACCGTGGTCAATGGCGACGTCGGAGAAATAACCTTTCTTGCGCATCAGGCCAATATGAATGTTGGGCATATAATGTTCGAAACCGGCGATGGTGTGCTGGATGTACCGTATGAAGATGATGACTTTGACTTCCTAAAGCTTGCGTACGCCTGTACTATTCATAAGAGTCAAGGCAGTGAGTATGCAACGGTAATCATGGTACTACTCCCCTCCCACCGTATAATGCTGCAGCGAAATCTTGTTTATACCGGCATAACCCGAGCAAAAAAGAAACTCATACTTGTCGGAAGCGAGAAAGCATTAGCTGAGGCGATACGTAATAATAAAGCGCTGGCAAGAAAAACCCTGCTGGCTTACCGTATCAGTAGACTACTGTTGGACGAATAAGACTCGGCATATAGATGACATATCAGCGGGATACTTCAGTATCCCGCTGATGTCTGCAATAAAAGCATAGTATTAGCCAGAATGATTTGATAGCGTTGCGACTGATGAAAAGTCAGCCGCAACGTTTTTTTGTGCCTGAATTACGTCTTGGGTATAAGCTCGGATACGTATTCAAGGCGGATATACTCCCAATCCAAAATGTACTGCTTGAAGAGCTGCGCCTTTTCCGCATCTAAATTAAGCACTTGAACAGTGTAAACATCATTTGCAATGTTATAGCCATAGGCTGGTAACTGTAACTGGGCTCTTGCCCAAGAGGGCATGGCTTTGTGTCGCTCCCCTATTAGCTTACCCAGCCCGGCCATATATTCCTTGTTTGCGTAGCTGGGAAACTGGGATTTGACCACCCGTATTTTAACGCCGGGGAATGAAGATATTATGCTGGTCAGCTCCCTCCCTATCCTGTCCGTGTCCGCATCTCTGGTGACACGCACGTTGATATACTCTTTGTTGTTGTTATCGAAGAATATACCGAGGTAAGTACTGCTGTTGCGGTCAAAATATCCCGAGGATGCTATCGCCTCATAAGCCTTTTCCTTTTCCGGGTTTGTGGCGAGCTTCTTATCGGCAACTTCCGCGCTGATATATCCCCACTTGCCGTCGCAGAAAACCTCCAGCCATTCCTTGCCGTTGACGGTGGTTATGCTCTTTACGGGCTTCATCTCTCCCTTTTTGATTTTGCCGATAATTTTGTATTTGCGCCCCGGCGATGAGCGCACCCTTACCGTCTTTAATATCGGGTAAACCGGCAGCGTGCTAAGGTCGGTATCAGAAAGATATTTGCCGTATACATAGCAAATCATTCCGCCATATCTGACCTGCCCCCACTTTCCTTCGCTTCCAAGCCATTCAACCCTGTCGCCGCGCTTGAGCCCGCCGACGATGCTGTATTTTGTTCCAGGGCCGCTTCGCACATTTACGGATGTGGTAGCGTACACGGTATCGTACATATTAAGTGCGTTGGCGGCGGCGGGAAGAAGTATAGCGAGAACTAATAACAATGATAAAGCTTTTTTCATAATGAATCTGCCTCCTTAACGGTTTAATAAAGATGCGGCTGGATGACAGACCAGGGTGTGAAATAACTCGGCCCCGTTCCCCCGCCTTGGATACCACAGAGCAAGTTGTCTCCTGCGACTACTGCATTACCGCTTTCGCCAACGGTGGTAGAATAGCTGGCCTTTACCATGTTGGTACGCTTCCCGGTATCGCCTATGTAGGATACTTCCTCCCCTGTAGAAATAACTACCCCGCTGCTCATTGAGTTTTTACCGCTTCTTATAACAGTTGCTCCTTGAGGAACAAGGCCGCCTGGATATAATCCTTCGATAAGCTGGTTTCCGGTTGCGGGGGTATGGGAAGAAAGGGGAAGAATCCAACCGAAATCTCCTACAGAATCGACCGAAGGATTATAGTTTGTATACTGTACATATCCAATTTGAGTGCTTTTACTGCTACTGGTATAGACCTTGGCATTGGTGCCAGAAGCCCCTCCGGAACAGTGGCCAGCAGTAAGGATTTTGTTGACACCGTTAATTGTCAACCAGCAACCCAAAGAAGACGTGTGATTTGGGGGTTCGTAGTAACAACCGGTATTATTGCCGATAGCTCTCGTGGGAGTTACTTCAAGGCTCTCTACATACCGTATGACGAAAGGAGCATTATTAAAGCGGTTGATAAAGCCGGCATATCCATCGGCCCTGCGAGATTCCTCGGCAATTTCAATGACGACAGAATTGGCTTTCATATCAATCCATGCTCTTGAATCCAAGCTACGGTCCTTGGCATCTGCGATAACCTGCATTTTCTTTTCAAGCAGGTGAGAATAGGAACGTTGGGCGGACGCTATGGCAACATCACCGCCAAACAACGATTTTATTGTTTGTATTACGGCTGCTTCATTGGAGGTGCTTTGAATTGTAAGTTTCGTCCCATTGAAATATGCACCAGCGAAATACTCTGGGAAGGTGTTGTTTTTGACCCATTCATTTGTAACTTCCGCAAATTTGACCAGATAGTCATGTTGTGCCTTCATGGTGTTGATGACTTCTTCATATGTCCTACCATGTGAATCTGAAAACGGAACCTCTCTATTTTCTATAGCCGTGTCAATATCGGGAGTGGATATAATCTCGATATTCACGCTGGCAAAAGCAATGCCGCTAAAAGCAAAGAATAATAGGACGAACACGAATAGACATAATACTTTTTTAAGTTGTTTCATTGCATAATACCTCGCTTGTTTTTATAATTCGTAACAACAAAGAAAAACTTACTTCAGCAGTTCTAACTTGGGAGAATAATGCCGCAAACTTTATGTGGCATATATCACACTTATTCCTAAATCATATCCCTCCCCCCCTTTTTTGTTTCATAAAAGCAGATGCTCTCAACAGTTCTTTATTTTGGTCAACCTCCTAACCTTGGTTTCAGTTTAAAGATGAACAACCCATTTGTCAATAAATAACTTTGTAAAAATAGTATTTACTAATCAATGTATTTGTAGTATGATACACTTGAATAAATCTTTTTGATTGTGGGTGAAACATGCAACCAGAAGTATTACAGAGTTATTTTAAAAGAGGGGTAGCTACCCTATGCGTACTGTCGTTATTGAGAGAAGGCGAAATGTACGGTTATGAAATCGCGCAGGCATTGGGTGATATCAGTGGTGGAAGATTTGTTCTACCGGAAGGGACACTATATCCCATTTTGTATAGGCTTGAAGATAACGGCTACTTGGATACAAAGCGGGTTTTGGTCGGCAAGCGAATGACGCGGGTATACTACCTGCTCACAGAGCGCGGACGGCAGTATTGTGATACTCTTTTGGAAGACTATCAATCTATCCAAACCGGTGTGCAATTGATTTTAGAACATAGAGGTACTGAGAGGTGAAAATGAAACAAGCAACGAGATATTTTAGACAGGTCAAAAGGCGTCTGCCAGTCGGAGGGATACATAGTAAGGAGTTTCTTGCAAACATAAAGAAATCTATTGAAGTGTATGCTGCGGAAAATCCAGATACGATGCTTTCAAACTATTATGAGCGATTTGGTACGCCTGATGAAATTGCCGTAGCATTCCTTTCCGAAATGCCTTATGGCGAAATTAACAGCAAGATGCAACGTGGGCGCATGGCATTCGCAGTTGCAGTTTGTATTGCAGTGGTTAGCGTAATTGCGTTATCGGTAACAATATCGTATGTAATTACGCACAATGTGAATTCGCATTACGGATATATTACAGACAAAATAGTAATTGATGAATGACTAAGGAGGATATATGCGTAGAAACATTTTAGTAATAACCGTTTCTCTGTTGCTTTTGATTTTGACCCCATTTCCTATTGCAAAAGCAAGAAGTGCGGAAAATGGGGTAGTAGAATACTTCGCTGATGGGAGTTATTGTGTAACGGCCGTTTCGTATCAGTTATCAAGAGCATCATCTGTAAGCGGGTCAAAGACCAGGACATATCATTACAATGATGGAACAAAAGCATTTTCGTTAACTGTACATGGCACGTTTAGCTATGATGGAAATCAGGCAGTATGCACCAGCTCGTCATATTCACATGTAATATATGAGAATGATTGGAGTTTAAAATCCGCTACTGCCACAAAAAGCGGAAATACCGCATCCGCTACGGGAACCTTCATCCGAAAGGAGTTTGGAATTACAGTAGATACAAAAACCATTGTGGTTAACTTGGCTTGCGATAAAAACGGGAATCTTTCATAACCATTGGCGAGGGGTTCTAATAACTAATCTATAAAAGCATAAGGAGGTTTCTATGAGATTTAGAAAGGTTATTATCGTTGTTTCCGTATTTCTGTTGCTACTGACTGTGTCTGCGTGTGCGCGCACAGGAGCAGGGTCAGCATCTATCCCGCAGGTAGATTTTGAGTACACTTCGCTCGAACAACTTTCTCCACAGTCCGACATTATCGTCATAGGTATCATTGACCGGATAGAACAGGCCGATGACTTTAACCAATTTTATCATCTTAAAATCACAGATATAGTTCGTGGGACTGAAAAGAGAGAGCTTATTATCTATGGAAATTCAAAATTGATTGAATCAGGAAAAGAGTATTGTCTTTTTCTGTATGAAAATGATTCTGAATTCTGGCCGATGCCTTTAACACTGCTTGTTGACTGCGATTCCGTTTTTGAAATTGCCGGTACTGATGTTCTCGCACCCGAAAGGTATAACCTCAGTGAGGCAAAAAATACATTTATGCAATCTCTTTCAACGCTTCCTGCGCCTTCAAACCGTAAAGTTATATCGGTAAAGGAAAAGCTGAGCAACGCTGAATTGCTATCCCAAAGTGATTACATCTTTACTGCAAAAGTAAATGAGCTTGTCTACACTTCGCCTTATGCCGGCGGTTCCGCCATGCTTTCTGTGGTAAAAATGTTTAAGGGTGATGGTGGCATGGACCAAAACAAGGAACTTATGAACCTATTGGTTCCACAAGGGTTAGAAGTCGGAAAAACTTATCTCTTTTTCAGAAACAAGGGACTGGAGGGTATGCCTTCCAGGTTAAACAGCATTATCGATATCGAAGCGCCGGAATATACGGCGATATATGAGTTGCTGTCTTGACAAAAAAAAAGAAAGGAATTGACTTGTTAGCGTTATGAAAAAAATAATTTCCGCATTTATATGCTTTTCACTTGTATTACTTCTATTTGCATCCGCACATGCCGTAACATTGACATGCTGGTATTCGGATTCTACAAATGGCTGTTTTATGAATGGCGGGGCGAAAATAAAAGTTGCTGGGTATAATACCTTTTCATTGTCGACACTTGAAGGATATATTGACTATGCAGCTGGCAAATGGACATCTGCCGGAATACCTGCCCAGAGGGTAAATTCTTCTCAAAATATTTCATTATATGCGGGAGACCTTACATATCTACAAACCATGTACCCTAATTACCAATCAAACTGGCGAGGGCTTACCGTGTTAAACGGAAGCTACTCTGAAACGGTTTCTTATAACGGGACGTCCTACTCGATATATAATAATTCTAATACCAATACAACATATTTACTCTATAGAGCCAATTTAACAGAAAGCAAATATAAAAACACTCTATTGCACGAATTTGGCCATAGTCTTGGATGGTATGACGGTCATTCTACTCATAGTAGCGATGTTATGTATGGTACTGGTGGGTCTGGAACTTCCTTGCGAGACCGTGATAAAAAACAAGTTAAACAGATGTATTAAATCCCTGCTTTAAAAGGAAGGAACCAAAATAAGACAACTCCCACTAAACGGTGGGGGTTTTTATAACTAACCCCGTGCATCCGTTACCGAGTGTTCTGTCCCCGGGAAGAGTTCCTTTGCCTGACATCTCGTTTGCCTACACTAAGGGAAAAATAACGCTCACAAAATTGTGAGCGTTATTTTTGCGATATTAGTTTCAAATACAAAATGCGGCATAGAGAGGAACGGTCTTTTTTTTGCCCTCAAAGCCAAAATTTTTAGCGGAAAGTTTGATAGCATAAGCGGGGGCGTAGGTATCCATATAGACCTTTAGACTTTTTGCCTTGGTATTATCGGCAGACTTGACCTCGATGGGAATGAGCTGACCGTCACGCTGAATGATAAAATCAATTTCAGCACCACGCTCGGACTCCCAGTAGTAGGTGTGGTAGCCGTTAATGGAAAGCTGCACATTGACATAGTTTTCTGCCATACCGCCCTTGAAGTCGTTTATTTCTTCAACCATATAGAGAATATCGTTGGCGGCCAAATCTTTCTTGGCGCAAAGAAGCCCTGAATCCGATACATAAATCTTGAACGCATCGATATCACAGTAGTTTTCCAACGGCTTTTTGATTTGCTCCACTCTATAAACCTGTGACACTATACCAGACAGGCAAAGCCATTCAATCGCATTTTCAAATTCAGAAGCCCGTCCGCCTTTCTTAATCAGCTTATATTGGAAACGGGTATTTTTCTTTGAAAGCTGAACGGTAATGTTATCGTAGGCAAGTCTGGTTTTCTTGATTTCATTCAAGTTATTATACTTGCTCATATCGTTGAGATAGCTTGCAAGTATTGTATCCTGCGTATGACGGACAAGGATATAATCCTTTGTTTCAGCGAATTGCATCACGCACTCTGGCATACCGCCGACCACAAGATACTGACGGTAGAGCTGCATTGCGGCGTCGTGCAAAGCAGACGGCAGCGGCGTATCGGTTTGGAAGCACTTTTTAATTTGCTCTACCAAATCGTCCTCACCGAGAGCCACCATAAATTCTTCCATATCCATAGGATAAAGCGTTTTTATATCGACCTTTCCTACGGGAAAAGAGAATTTTGCTCTGTTGACCGCAACGCCGAGCAAGCTGCCTGCGACAATAATGTGATAATCCGGAGCGTTCTCGCAAAAGTATTTGAGCGAAGTCAGCGCCCTTTCGCAGAGCTGTACCTCATCGAATACTATCAGCGTTTTTTCCTTTACGATGGTCTGACCTGCGATATGGGATAAAATCGGTATCAGATAATCGGGGCTGATGTTTTCCTCAAATGTTCCGTTCAGCTTTGGATTGGTTTCAAAGTTGAAGTATGCTACATTTTCATAATGAGTACGCCCGAACTCCAGGATGGAATAAGTCTTTCCGACCTGTCTCGCCCCCTGCAAAATAAGAGGTTTGCGGTGCCTACTTTCTTTCCATGATTCTAAGAAATCAACAATCTTTCTATACATAATAAGACCTCCTTAAAGGTGCTACACATAGTATACCAGAAATTCATGCAAATATCAATGGAATAATATAGAAATATTACACTAAACAACACGAATGACCGCACAATATCTCACAATATGATACGGATATGTGTTTTTTTCGAGCATAGAAAATCGAATAATGTGCATATCAGCCCTGTCTGCATTGGGTTCCTGCCAGAGAGTATCATGGCTAAAATGTCCACTCACACAGCAAAAAGTAGAACGGCGTGATTTCCTTCACGCTATTCTACCTAATTTTTGTAAACCTGTCTTATGCGTTGCTATCCCTGGAGGAGGCTCTTTGTGAGTTGGTGAAATTAACCTGAAAACCTGCGGTGGAACCAAGATTTACGCCAGCAGTATCAGAAAAAGCCCAAGACGGAGCCTATGACCTTTTTCTCAACGCCTATCTCCTCTCTGACTACGGATGTTCCACGCTCGGACGGGATAGTGTGCTGAAGCTCAGGAGTATAAAGACACCTGAACAGGCGCGGGCAACGAAGAGGGTTCTCAAGTCGTATCCCGACACTCTGACAATCTACCGTGGCAGCGGCGACGAGAGCGCGAGCCTGGAGGAAACGTTTTCTTGGACGTTGGACCCTGCTGTGGCCGTGTTCTTTGCCACGCGCTTCCCTTCTGACAGTGCGAAGGTTTACAAGGCTACGGTCAAGAAGGATGCAGTCATCGAGTATTTCGACGGCACGGAAGAAGAGGTTATCGTATTTCCTGATGACGTAAAGGAAGTAGAGGATTTCCCATTCTATGGCATCAACTGGCTCAACAAGGTCGTTGAGGACGGTGCGATAGACGACTTCTGGCTCTATCAGAGGAATGCTGATTATGACGCTGTTCCATTTCAAATGGTGAGCAACCTGCATGGAAAATCTCATGCTGGACGTGTGCTTTTTATGTGTATGCTGTTGACGTTTATGAAAGGTCTCGATTTGGAAGACAAGGAAATTCTGATTGAGGCAGCACTGTATCACGACACAGGCAGATGCAGCGATGCTGAGGACAATACACACGGCGCTGAGAGCGCGAAGATGCTGCAGGAAGCGTATCCTGATACCGAACCCATCACACTCTTCTTGATGGAATATCACTGCCGTCCTGATGAGGAAGGATATGAATTCATTAAGGAACACTGGACGGATAAGCAAGATGCGCTGCGAGTCAAAAACCTTTTCGACATCTTCAAGGATGCTGACGGTCTTGACCGCGTGCGGCTCGGTAATTTTGAACTGGATATGTTCCAGCTTCGCACCGAAGAAGCTCGCAAGCTGCCGCAGGTTGCAAAAATCACAGAAGAACAACTGGAAATTTAGAAAAAACAATGAGGCTGAAACTACGTTGCAACCATACAGGTTGCTCTGTGTCATGCCAGTTCAATAAATTCAATACATTCCAGAAAGAAAAGTTGAGAACATTCCCAGCGAGCTTACATTTCTACAAATCCAACATACAGAGAGCGTTCTCCTTACATGAACTACCGCTCCCATGCGGGGCATCCTAATGTGCCCCCTATGGAAGTGGTGCTCTGTCTGACTTTATAGATACTTAAATATGCACGACTTGCGTATTATGTCCACTAAAATACCATGAAGTATTGATTTATGGGGAATAAAACTTGACTTTATTATTCGACAAGCTTATAATTTTGGCATAATAATCCACATATAGGAGGGTAATATATGTTTGTATGTGCAGTTGACCAGGGGAACCGTCTTACCAAGTACCCCGAAGGTTCCTTTGCTACGGGCATTTTTTTCTATGGAAATAAAAAGCCCGCAACGAGAAATGACGTGCTTGGATACAACGGCAACTACTTCGGGCTTGATGCTGGTAAACGTATCCCGTATGTAGAAGACAAGACGGAAGACGATTTAAACGGGCAGAATCGTTTTCTCATCCTTACTCTCATCGCCATAGCAAAGCAGCTTGAGGCGGAGGACGCTTATATCGAGGAAGCAACCTTTGACCAGCCCATGAAAATCGTGCTGGCAATCGGTACTCCTCCGGGTCATATTGAGCGCCTTAAGAGCAAGTATAGCAAGTATTTCAAGAACGGCAAGAATACATATGCTTTCACATGGAATGACAAGCAGTATTATATCCGTATAGCCAACGTTTTTGTCGGCTCTCAGGGATATGCCGTAATGATGGCGCAGCTCCCAGAGGTTGAAAAGGTGCGGAATTATCCCGAGCTTTATATCATTGATATAGGTGGCTACACTACGGATTACATTCATCTTATTGATTCCAGCGTATCTGAGTCGGGCAATAACAGCGTTCCTTACGGCGTGAATGACATGATAAACGGTATCCAGTCGGAAGTTTCAAGGCGGCATGCATTCAACATTACTGAATCTGCCATAGAGGCCATACTTCTCGGCAAAGACACCGGTCTCAATGACGATATAGTAGATGAAGTTAAGAACCAGGCAGAAGAGTATGCTATAAATCTTATCGGTAAACTCAACGAGAAGAAGCTCGGTGTATATGGAGTCCCCTGTATATTCATGGGTGGTGGCAGCCTCCTGTTCCACGAGCAGTTGGTGCGGTCCAACAAGCTGAACAAGCACAGCGTTTTCGTTCAGGATATAACCGCGAATGCGAAAGGCTATAGAAATATGGCTCTGTTAGCACTTAAAGACAGCATGAGCGCAAAAGCAGCAAAGAGCCAGGGATAATCCCTGGCTCCCTCCCCCGCTGTTCAGCAGAAAGGTGGCGATTGAGTGAGACCAAAATCGGACGGGGATAGATATTTTATGCGCCTCGCCTTTAATTCTGACTTCCCTCAGCAGCAGAACGCTTATGATGTGTTGCAAACGAAGGGGCGAAAGAAGACAGTCTATATCTCGACGGCTATATCATTATTTGAGGCGTTGCTTCAGGCGTCGCATACTCCCGATAACCCGGAGCAGTTTTTCGCCGAAATGAACGAGCAGGCATCCATTGTTAGTGAAGCTTTGGATGCGTATAGGGCAATAAGAGCTTTGTTCCCACAAGCGCAGGCATACCAGCAATTCATGCAGTATCTCACACAGGCTGCCATATCAAGCAGGATAGCTGCCAGTTTCGAATCGCCGCCACCTGAAAGAGCAAACGGCGCAAGCTCGTATGTTGTAAGCTATCAGCCCGTCGAAAGTGTTGAACGTCCGCAACCCGTAGTTAAAAAGAAAAAAACGGGAAGCAAACCCCAGGAGGAAAAACGCAGGCAACCGTCTAAAAAAACAGCCGCGCCCTCGTTAAAAAAACTCAGCCCGGATGACCTGATGTCACCTGTGGACGAGTACGCATCGGAGACGTACGATGAACCCTATGTGGCGATGCCGGCACGAAACAACAGCACCGTGCCTCAGGTCACTAAAGTGACCCCGGCACAGATGCTGGCATACCAGACGATAGATGCTCAGCTCAAAAACAATAATGTCGAGTGGTCACCAGAGGTGGCCGAGAGACTACGGTCTAACAGCAAGGCTCTAAACCAAGGCTTTGATGATGACGATGATTTTGATGATATAGAATAAAGGAGGGCTGAGTATATGGCTGCAAAAAATCCGTTCAGCAACCCCCTGAGTACACCTGCTAAGGTCATCGACCTGTTTCATAGGTATGGTCTTTTGGATGACGACAGAGTCGAAACGATAAAACAGCACGCCGCAAACAACGAATCCGGCGCTCAAGAAAGGGTTTATCAGCAGACACGGCTGGCTCTTAAAAACTACAGGCGCTTGAAGGCTATACAGAAGAATAGACGTAAGGCAATAGAACGGAGCGACGCTTTCGGGGTGTGGAGTGCATATCAGGCCAATAAGGGCGAGTATGAAACCATTACTGCTGCAGACAGGCTCAATAATGCTTATACTCAGGCCGATGAACTGCTCAGGACCATGGATGATGCTTTGAGGATAATCAAAAAGATACCGAGAGAAGGCATTACCCTCTACCCCATTCTCTATTACACTTATTTCACACAGAAGCGGCGTCCGGTAAAGGACATATTGCCAATGGTCGCAACGGTCGGGAAAGACGGGTGCATTTCAAAGGGCATTTCGGAGTCGACCTATTACCGTCGATTGAAGGATGCGGAAGAGTACTATAGCGTAGCCTTGTGGAACTCTCCGAACCCAGAGAACGGAGTATGGTTCGATGTGCTCCTTGCACTGCAGGATGTGCTGCCATCGAAGTCTTGAGTGTGGCACAATAACGGCATTTGTGTGGCAGTTTACGCGAAAATATAAAAAATGATAAAAAATTGCTGTTGGATGGCACATATTATTGACGTAAAAAAGGCCGGCACTACCGGCCTTTTTTCGTTTTATGGCAATTAAAAATTGGGAGTCAAGTGAAGGTTGAGCGAAAGTCTTACTTATGTTATTATATAAGCGATAAAGAATGTCTTTTACATAAAAGACGCAAACTGTTCAACTCTTTGTTGGCAGCCAAAATCAAGCAATCGCGCAGCTGCACACTTCAAAACGCAAGATAATGACAAAGACGTAAGGAGCACGGTGGGAGCGCATGCTATAAATTTTTTATTATGGAGGACTTAAGAATATGGGAAAACTGCAGATTCTCTCTCTTGATGACCACTCAATAAAGAAGCAGCGGATAATTCGGACAGTTGCAATGGTCATGGTATTTACTATGGTATTGTCGCTCATGAGCATTACAGCCTTTGCTGATGGCGACAAAATCACACAGATAGCCCAGAACATCGAAACTGCACTTAAGCCCTATGTAAAGGCAATACGCACAGTTTCAACGATATTGGCCGTCGTTGGCGTTTCCATCTGCTTGCTTCTCATGCTAATGCCTGGGTCTCAGAAGCAGAGCGATATGGCGGGACAGTGGATGAAGCGCATCCTTATTGCATGGGTGGCGCTGCTTCTTGTAACCGTTATCATCAACGCTGTCGGAAATCTGGCTAACTCGATTGACAATGAAGCGGGATTCACCGATTTTACGCTCAATTAAAAAGGCGATAGGCAAAAGTCAGGTGTGACTTACTTGGGTACAACTTTGCAGAGCGGAGGCCGTGGAGCCTCCGCTTTTTTGAAAGGGGAAATCAAATGTATATAAAACCAATACCTGTCGCTTTAACGTTGGTGTGGGACGCATTGATTGAAGGATTCTTTAAGTCCAGTGGGGATATAGTCACCTACATTATGGAATGGTTCACGGCCGGCATACTCTCCATATTTGGCCTTGACTTCGGAAATGCATCTCTTCCGTCAGCAGGAGGCAACCAAATTGGAGGAATACTTGGGCGCATTGTAGCAACCGTGGCGGCACTGTTTTCAAAAACGTCATACCCCGAGGGGAATTATCTGTCCGTATTTTTCCCATTCTTGCAAATATTACTTAAAGACTGTCAGGTTATAGCCACGGGTCTGCTCATCGCAATAATTGTGTTTCAGCTCTATAAAAACCTGTTTGTCTTTGCGACTGATGCTGAAAATCCATTCAGGCTGATATTTAGAGCCGGAATGTTCATGGTGCTGATTTGGATTGGACCTGAATTAGTTCTTTTGATATATAAGCCTGTAGACTGGATTGTTGATTCGGTTTACGAACAATACAATTCTCTTTTGCAGGGGATAGCCCTTGACCGGGCGTCTACCGGTTTAGGTCTCATTATAGGAAGTGCGATTACCATAGTTCAAGAGGTGGCAGGACTCCTGATTACCTTAATTCTGAACATTGCCGTGTTCTGGAATTACCTCAAACTGGCGCTATGCGCGTTGGAGCGATGGGTGGTACTGGGCCTTATGTATTATACCTCTCCCCTGGCCTTTGCATCCGGCGCCAGCCAGTCGACGGTCAATGTATGGAAATCATGGTGCAAGATGATGGCTTCAAATCTGATAGTTTACCTTTTGAACATTGTCTTTTTGTATGCGTATCTCAGTGCAGTGGCATACGCAAATGCAAACGGAAAAATAACGTTGGATTTTGCGCAGGATGCCCTGTCGGGCAACAATGGCGTACTTGTGTGGTATTGGGCTACTCTTGCAGTACTTAAAGTAGGACGCCAGATAGACCAATATCTGTCTTCGCTCGGGATGTCGGTCGCAAGCACCGCGAGCAACCTCGGAAATGAAGCGCTCATGGCTGCCGGTACCATGATGGCGGGGCTTAGAACTGCAGGAGCGGGCAGGCAATTAGTAGACAAAGCTGCACGGAAAGCCGGATATGCGAGCGCTGGCGGCGCACTGCGTCATGGTTTCCGTAGCATGATGGGGCAACCTCAGAAACAACAAAACTTCAGCGCTGCCAATAAGCCAACCAGTGCGGATATCAGCAGGGCGGTAAACAATAAAGGCGATGCTCTCAGCGGCAAGGGTACTGATAATAAGGTGGGCGAAATGGTTATAGGCGGCCCCGGCGTCAATTCTGAAGACCGCATCATGACGGCCGATGGCCGCACTCTCACCGAAGCGGGAATAATCCCTGCAGATGCAAAGATATCCGGCTCTACGGTGTCTGCGGACGGCATAACTACCGGTTACAGCACTCCTGCCGGAGAAAAGGGAACATTAAATATCGACTCAAATGATGCAGAGGGAGCAATCCCCTGTACGCTTCCTGATGGAACGGAAGGGTTCATACATAAGGATGTCACCAACGCAAACGATATCCCTGTTGAGCAAAATGCGGACGGAAGCATCAGAACCGATACCTCCGGTAACGCTGTCGTGGATACTGATAAACTCAACGCAGACAGGGCCAATAACGAACATTGGCAAGGGTTTATGGACGTTGCCGGAGAAGGGCAGGTCAACTCGCAGTTTGGCGCCGATGGTATAACGACTCATGAGGCCGCCGGAACGGGTGTTGGCGTAATGGAAGTAGCGGGGGCACATCCCGAACTCGCCAGAGACGCCGTGGTTAGCACAAACGATAGTGGCCAGGTATGCACGATGGCGCCGGTGCTGTCGCAGCAGGGCTTTGACAACATTGCGAGCGGACGTACTGCAGCCGGCGATGCGCTTGACGGCAAAACACCGGTCCGCGCTGTCGAGAATGGGCGGGTATGGGAGGCCGTGCCCGGGTCCATAACCCCTGTTGACGGAAAGAGAAACGTGTCTACTGCTGACTTCAAGCTCGTTGGAACCGAGGGCAGAGACGGCTCATTCACCCCGTATACTGGTGCTCAGCAGGTAAGGCCCGGTGTAATCGCTGACACAAAGTATAATCAGGCCATTCCCGGAGGCACAACAACCACTTATAAAGCGGATGCTACGAATTCAAGAACCGGTAACGGCGTGTCCGTTTCGGGAGCGGTGTCCGCCAAGGTAGCAAAATCCCCGAGCGAGGCGCAGAATATTGCAGAGGGCATTGGCAGCAGAATAGATACAGATACATTGGGACGCAGCCCGCAGTTCAGGCAGGTAAGCGAAAAGCTGCAGCGTGATTCAGCCTCCTTCTTTGTTGGCGACATGGGCCGGGCAAGCAGCAGTTTCCAAACCCAGATGGGGACTCTTCAGGGCGGCTTCAACACAGTTGCAAATGCCGGCGGGCAGACCAATCCCAACGTGAATAGTACAGCATGGACAAGCCGAGGTCAGTCCGGTAGAACCGTTGATAAGGAGCGCTGGGAAGCGGGAAAGCGAGAAGCGGATAAGTTTAATCCCGAGAATAGAGAGCGTGATTTCTTTTAAGCGAAAAGTTTTTTGCGAGGCGAAGGGCTCAGAGTAATACTCTGAGCCCCTGTGTTTATCTTTTTCTGGAGGAGCAAGGCGTATGGAAATATACGACAACTTGATGGATGAATTCGATGAATCGAAAGACAAAGCGGAAGGTGCGGGGAAAACAGGAAAGGATATATATGATTATGTAGGAGGGCTTTCCGAGTCGGATTCAACAGCCTGTACAGCGGCTAAAGCGGCGGCAGGTAGCGGTAACAGCGCTGCAGCGGAAACCACCTCTGCCGGTTCAGCCGCCGCATCGGGCGGTGGGAAAGCTGCTGGCGCTGCGGCAAACGCAGGTGCAGGCACAGGAGCAGCGGCCGAGAGCGCGACAGCAGCGGCAACAACGGCGTCTGCAGCCGCCACAGGTGCTGCAGGAGGTAGTTCTGCGGCGACGTCAACAGCTGCCTCTGCTGCGGCGGGAGGCCCTGTAGGATGGGTTGTAGGGGCTGTAATTGCGTTGCTTGCGAACAAGAAAATACGGAATGGATTATTTGTTATCATTCTTGTATCTACAATGCTGCCGTTGGTTTTTTTGTCTTTAGGCGTTGGGCTTACCACTATGGTTTTTGATGATGAAAAAATGAAATCGTCAGATGAAACGGTGTTCCAAGCCCAGTATGAGCTCTTGCATGAGGCAATAGAGCGGGGAGTAACCGCTGCTTTTGCCAAGGTGCAGCAGAAAATCATCGATGAAGCTATACGAGGCGGTTATGATATGGATTTGACACTGGCAAACACTCAGTACGACGGCTCGCATACGCTCATGTATGACCCCTACTGGCTTATGGCGATATACAGTGTATTTCATAATCAGGAAGCGACTTTTGAAGATGGTCTCCGAGATTTGGAAAAGAGTCTGGCCGACGCCGACCTGTGGGAGTACGAAAAGGTCGAGATGTCCGAGATGGTTACAAAACCATATCAGGACCCGACTGCCGCATGGGGAAATCCCAATGCCTTTGATGAGCAGGGGCGAATAAAAGTCTATGACGAAGAGAGGGAATTTCAAATGCCGCTTACAGACGCCTTTGGGAATCAAATTTATGATAGAGAGGGAAACGCTCTGTTTACGACTGTCAAGGCAGGCACCCCAGTGCGGACAAAATACCTCAAAGGCGCGATAACCGGATTTAAGCATGAGGAAGCAGAAAAGTCTCTCGGAGCAAAAAAGGAAGACTGGGATAAGTTCTATGATAAACCAATAAATGTACTTGGCAGCAATATCTTCGAGCAAGCCCTCAGTTGGCTGGTGTCCCCCGGTGACGTGAAAAAAGCTTATAAGGAAAAATACGGGAAAGACTACGTTATGGACGTCCCTTCACACGGGACATTCTTTACAAAAGTGTATGAAATCGCAACGGCAACCGAACAGGGATTATACAACACGACCAATGGCATAGAAAACGATGATTATATAACCGGCAACGGAAATCGCACCTTTTACGATATGCATAATGTCAGCGACATTAGAGACGGAATAATGGCGCTGTACGAGGTGATAAGCAAAATAGAGATAAACAACAAAGACGTAAAGGCCGACATAGAATCACTGTTGAGAGAGGAAAAATATGATTTTACCTCCTATCTCGCTCCCTTCAATCAATACGCACATGACATGTATTACCCGGAGATTGAAGCACTGAACGAAATTGTTTCCGAGTGGAGCGATTATGATAGTGAAAACTCCTTTTCTATAGAGATGTCGACCATGAAGCGAATCGAAGACTTTTGCCTGAAGTTTTATGACTCCACAACCCGACTGGATTTAAAGGAGGGCGAAAAGGCTGAAATATACGAAAACTGCCGCAAGGTGTTGCGGGGCATGCGGGATAATAGAGTAACCCTTCAGTTTACCATTGACGGTGAAGGTAACGTTGTTTCTACGACAGGCGGGGCGACGGGCTCGAACACCCCGGGCGGCGCGGCAATGAACGACGAATTCATGTCAAGGTATTTGGCTGAGTTGGAATCTTCGGAAGGTGGGGCCATTAGGAAAAAAATACTTGCCGTTGCTGCTAAATATGAGCAAATGTATACGGAATATAAATGGGGAGGTAAATCCCTTCCCGGCTTGGACTGCTCGGGTTTTACGGCCCTTGTCATGAGGGAAGTGTTTGGCGACAAAATGCCGTTTGGCGGAGCCTCATATGAGCAGGCCAAGTGGTGCTCAGCCCGCAACGCCTTTTTTACAGATAAAAGCATGCTGCAGCCCGGAGACCTAATTTTCTATCGCTTGAGTTCCCGTAACGACGATAAGGCGTTCAAAGTCACACATATCGCCATATACGTCGGAAGCATAGAACACAATCTCAAGTTTTCGGGGAAACCGCAGTATGTGCATAGCGGCACTGGCTCTATTACAAAGTTTTACGGCGAAATCGGACGCAACCGGCCTAAAGGCGGCGTGGGATACACTCCGTTTACATATAACGAGAGGGATATCGTTGGATTCGGGTCTCCTACCTCTGTCTACTTGGAAAAGTATGGAGCAATAAAGCCGGAAGACTTTGCGCTCACTGAGGCAGATAGTGCAAAAGCTGACGTTCCGGATAAGATAAAATCAATGGACAAAAACAAAGTGTTAACTCCAACAGACAAGTTTGACGGAGAACCGCTTGCGCAGCGCGAGATGAAATACTATTATTACTGTTCATGCGAAAAATGCCGAAAGAAGGGTTCCGACACCAACACAAAGAGAAAGACGGGCACGGTGGCGTTGTCGCGTGACGCATTGGTAGACATAGGAGAAAAGGCGGGGCGCGGCGAACTGGATAGCGGCTGGAGAACGAATATCGACCCGGCTAAAACTGTGGTTGAAATCGACGGCGTCTTGTACCGTGTCGAAGAATATGCCGAGGGTCCGCACAAAGCGGATGCGAATTATATTGGCATTTATACGGACGACCACGAAAAGGCCATAACCAATAACTACTATGAGGAAGGCAAGAAAACAAAGCAGGTCACGTTCTATACCTACGGAATAGATAAATCCGAAAAAAACTACAAAGACGCAACGGCCAGCTGCGGCAGTACCTGAGGCACCACTTTCGGACCTTAGATTAGGTCGAATAAGAGCGCTATTTTGGAGGATAAGCTGCGGAGAGCGCTGACGATTGCCGAGACAACAGAACAAAAAGGAGATGTATAACAGTGCAATATTATATCCCAAGGAATTACACAAACGCAGGAAAATTCCTCAACGGCATGGTAGGACTCCGAAACGGAATTGAGGCGGGGATATTAGGATACGGTGCGTATTTAATGTTAAAGGTATTTCTAATTACCGCAGACACGACAGTTAAGCTGGTGGCCTACCCTGTTGTGATACTGCCGCTGGTCATCTTTGCCGCTATCGGTGTAGGCGGCGATAGTTTAACACAGAGGCTTAGATTGATGGTGATTTGGGCGCGAAGGAAACGACAGACAAAATACCATAGATAAGGATAGGTGTTATGGGAAAAAATAGAAAAAGAAACGCAAAGAAAAATGGAAGTCTATACACCCAAGACCTCGTACCCATAAGAAAGATTGAGCAGGGAGTGGTAGAATACAAAGATGGTTCCTACGCCAAGGTCGTTGAAGTGGAACCGATAAACTTCACGTTGCGCAGCTACGCTGAGCAGGAAGACATACTGTACTCCTTTATGGCGTATCTTAAGGTGTGCCCTCCTGTAATACGGTTTAAAAGCATAACGAGAAGAGCCGATATCGATGCCCATATCAATAAGATATATGAGGGACTTAAAGATGAGCCGGATTCGAGGCCCCATGAATTGGCGAGCGCGTACGCACAGCTGCTGCGCCAGCTTGGGTCAAGAGAAGCGCTTACTCGACGGTTTTTCACAATAATCCCCTATTTTGGGCCCAAAGTTCCCATAGGAGAAGTAGCGGTAAGACTGGAGAACGATGTTACTACTCTCAGAAGCTTCCTCAGCCAGTGCGGCAACAATTTAAAGTCCTCAGAGACCCCCAACATGAACGCGATGGAGCTGTTCTATGTGCAGTTCAATCCTGCCTCGTCTATTGCCGAGCCGGTAATGTCCCGCATAAACAAGGTAGGCTTTGATGTCTGCGCAAAGGCGAACATAGACTTGTCTAAAATGAAAAAGCCGCCTCAGATTCCCCCCTCCATGTTTGTCGCGCCTCGCGGGGTGGATTTTACCCATCCAGACTACTATATCATGGATGGCATGTATTATACGCACATGTATATTACGGCGGACGGCTATCCCAATAAGGTGTATGGAGGCTGGCTGAGCAGCATAGTGAACGCCGGCGACGGTATTGAGGTGGATGTTCAGCTTGAACGCAAGGACCGTGGAAAAACGCTGGAAGATGTGTCGAGGCGCATGCGCATGAACAAGAGCCGGCTTAAGGGCATCGATGACTCTCGGACCGATTTTGAGGACTTGGCGAGCACCGTTGCTTCGTGTTCCTTTATCAAGGCTTCGTTACAGCAGAACAACGAAGACCTCTATTACATGTACGTCCTTATAACAGTTTCCGACAGGACATATAAGGGGCTGCAGTACAAAACCAAGCAGCTCAGTACAATTTTAAAAGGAGCGGACATACAGGTGAGCTCGTGCAAATGGGAACAGGAGGAAGCCCTACAGACATGTCTCCCCACTACTTATATAAATAAATCTATCAAGCGCAAGGCAGGAAGGAACGTGACCACCAGCGGAGCTTCGTCGAGCTACATTTTCTCCTCCTTCGAAATGACCGATGAGAACGGAGTGTTGATGGGACTGAATAAACAGAATTCTACGCTGTGTATCTTAGACCTGTTCAACTCAAGGATTTACAAGAATGCGAACATGGTCATCATAGGCACGTCTGGCTCCGGCAAGACCTTTACGATGCAGCTTATGGCACTGCGTATGCGCCTGCTTGGGATACAATCCTTCATCGTAGCGCCCTTTAAAGGACATGAATTTAAGCGCGCCTGCATCAATATCGGCGGCCAGTATGTAAAAATATCCCCTGCCTCCTCCAATTGTATCAATTTGCTGGAGATTCGCCCGATAGACGTGGCAGATGAGGAGTATTTCGAGTATGGCTCTTTTGACCCGAATCAAGACACATATCTTGCGAAAAAAACACAGCAGGTAAAAGCGTTCTTCTCTCTTCTACTTCCCACTATAACCAACCTCGAAGAAACCGTTCTGGACGAAGCGATAATCGAGTGCTATAGAAGAAAGGGCATTACTCATGACAACGAGTCCATCTTCATCCCCGGAACAAGAAAGACCAAGCCTATGCCTATATTGGGAGACCTTTACGAAGTCCTTAGTGAGAAGCCGGAGGCTTGCAACCTCGCTACGATTATAAGAACCTTCGTTTCGGGGTCGGCACAGAGCTTTAATCAGCAGACCAATGTAGACCTTGACAACAAATATATCGTTATCGATATTTCCGAGTTGTCCGGCAAACTGCTCCCAGTTGGCATGTTCATTGCATTGGACTTTGTATGGGATAAAGTCATGGCGGACCGCACTCAGAAAAAAGCTATTTTTATCGATGAGGTCTGGAAATTGATTGGCGGAAGTTCGAATCAGTATGCGGCTGACTTTGTGCTGCAGATATTTAAAATAATACGAGGATATGGCGGCGCCGCTATTACGGCTACCCAGGACTTGCACGATTTTTTTACGCTGCAGGATGGTAAATTTGGTGCAGGTATAGTAAACAATGCGAAGACAAAACTCGTATTAGACCTGGAACCGGACGAAGCCGATTACGTCAAAAATGCATTCAAATTATCCGATACGGAAATCCGCAGGATACGCGGGTCGGAACGCGGCGAAGGGCTTATAATTTCAAACTCAAACAAGGTTACGGTCAAAATCATTCCAAGCCCACTTGAGCAGGAACTTATAACTACAGACCGTGCCGAAAACGAGGCTATTGCAAAGCGCAAAAAAGCAGAGTTTGAAGCACTGAAGCGTCAACGTGAACAGGCAGCTGCTGACCAGATGGAGTAGTACACATGTCGTTTTGCGCTAAGTGCATATAAAACCGAATAAATTATATTTAATAGTACATAAAACACATATAAACGCGATTTAGTAGACTATAAAACACTAATATTTGAATTGGATTGCAGATTATGGCTCGCGGCGGAAAATAATGGTATTATAGTCACTAAAACGGCAATGATTAAATATAATGTACACTAAAAAGAAGTGAAGCGCAATAATATGTACACTTATAAGGGAATAATGCTTGTGCTGCTGTGCGCAACGGTTTGCAGTATGTTATGCCGTAATAATACCGCGAGAAATGCGCTGAGTTGCAGAGAATATATACAGAAAGGACATTGAAAAACATGCGGAATCCATTGACGGAAAATGAAATGCATCTGCGTAGCTTGGTCGAAATGTTCGCTCCGTGTACCTGGGAGCAGTTTAAGGCTGCGGCAAAGAGAGCCCTTCCACAGCTTTCCGAAAGAGAGATACTCGAAGGAATGAAAACCCTCTATCAAGGTAAACAAGGGTTCTTCCTCAGTGATAACATTGTGCGTCTGTCGCCGTATGATGCACAAGCTGGCCCCGATTTTACAGCTGTCCGCAGCAGAGCTGTATGGACCGCGATCGCGTATTTGACCCCAGAAACATACCCGCATATGTACCGCATCTTTGACAGGGGCGCCGACCCTGTTTGTTACTATTCTTTTATGCACATCAGGCGTTTTTCTAATGATGACGGCACCGAAACAACGGTAAAAATCGACTACGATATCGTTAGCGTTAAGCAGGACGATGTGGCTTTGGCTAACCATTATGTATCGGTGGTATGCCGTGACAGATTCGCGGAGCACCGCCGCTTTGTATACTGTCTCTCGTCCTTTGAGGAAGCCGAAAAATACATGAAGGCGGCTGTTCTCAAAACATACGGCAAAAAAGGCGAAAAGGTTGTCAACGCCAACAACGCGGCAATCGAAAACGCGATAAAAGGACTGCACGAGGTCAAAGTGCCCGCAGAGTGGGCAACCACCGACAAGACCTTAGAG